>Ga0137302_10025_pt1 | contig 171345 bp, 105 predicted proteins | sample Ramsor2O_GlcNAcB_FD_97184 | JGI IMG/M metagenome (GOLD analysis project Ga0137302, IMG submission 97184) | Mouse cecal microbial communities from Vienna, Austria - N-Acetylglucosamine amended with D2O_GlcNAcB | ecosystem: Host-associated > Mammals > Digestive system > Large intestine > Cecum... | reverse complement strand
CACCATCATGCCCGGTGTCAGCGGCATGTTGAAGAATCAATTGTATAAACCGCCTTTCTATACCTTGATCGTCGGTCCTTCCGGAAGTGGCAAAGGGAGCATCAATGTGGTCCGTAAGTTGGCTGATCCCTGGCAAAACTATGTATACGACGTTTCGAAAGCGCAAGTGAAGGAATATGAGGAGAAAAGAGAGGCATCAGACAACTACAAGGCGCAGGTACGTGCCGCGAAAGGTAAGAAGCCGGCCGGCCCTCCTGTCGAAGAGCCGGAGCTGGTTCGTCAGAAGCACCTGCACATGAGTGGTTACACGACGACGGCGCGTATGATCGAACAGTTGGATGTGAATAGCCCTTATGCTTCGTTTTTGTATGAGACGGAACTCGAGTCGGTCAATAATACCATTGCGCAAGAGTTCGGAGGGTATAGTTACGTCTTGAACCAAGCATTCCAGCATGAACGGATCAGCTGTTCGTCGAAGACCAACGGGACTTCTTATATCGAATTTCCTGAACTGGGTTTTCTGGCAACAGGTACTCCCGGCATGTTGACAAAGCTGATCCCTTCGACCGAGAGCGGGCTATATAGCCGCATGTTGATTTACCGCATTACCGGCCGTAGCGAATATCAACCGCTTACGTCGGCCGACGATACGCTTTGCAGCTTGCGTTATTTTGAAAGGCTGGGGCAACGAGTGCTTGACATGGCGGTACATTTGGAGAGTTCGCCTACTTTTGTCTCTTTTTCTGACAAGCAGCGTATAAAGACTAGATCGTTTCTTCGAACGTGAATATAATAATGTACGTGTATTTGGCAACAACGATATAGCCTCTGTCGTGTTGCGCCATCGCCTGATCGTTTTCCGCATGGCAATGACGTTGACGGGGATCCGTAAAGGTGAATCGCGGAATATGGACGGTAAAATCGAGATAGCGGACGACGATTTCGAGATCGCTTTTCATATCGGGAAATGCTGCCTGCGTCATTCGTTGCTGGTGAGCACTTCGTTGAAGCATAGCGACACGGAGCAGCATTACAAGTTGCCGGATGCGCAAGTTGACCTTTTCGAGGCCATGCCGGATGAGTTTAAAACGTCGGATATACTCGAGAAGGCTCGTGTCCGCGGAATTAGCCGTGCGAGTGTGTTCCGTATGTTGAAAAAGGCACAGGAGTATGGCCTAGTTCTTTTAGTATCAATCGGTTACTATCGGAAGACGGAAAAAGGCAAAAATGTCAAGAAATGAAAAAGGGGGGTGAGACTCGTGAGACTTTTGAGACTCATCGGTATTTCACGTTCTAAAAACGGCCTTTTTCAGAACGGGTAGTTATCGCTCCGAAAACGAGTAGGCATCGGGGTTCTGACGGGTAGGCATCCGTTGGAAAGGTATTAGGGAAAAACGTCTGTTTTACCGGATTCCAAAAGTGCTTATATCGGTTGAATATTAATCAGTAGATGGGGAAAAGTGAGTGACTAAAAAAAAGGTTCCTTTTTTCTCGCCAGCAAAATTACGACATTCTTTTAAACCACCAATCTTTTTCCGAATATTTTTTTCTTTTCTATGTCCTTTCTTATCAATACAATAACAAAGTTAGTACAAAAATCATCCTTTTTCATACGAAAGCAAAAGATGGGGAAAAACGTGACTAGAAAAAAGGAACGTTTAAACTCGTCATTTAACAATTTGTGACATTTTGACGTGTCCTACAGATAGAACTTTTATAACACTATTATTAATATTAAATTTATTGATTATGAACAAAAAGTTTTCTACTCTTTTGGTCAGTCTCCTGCTGGCCGGAGCTTGGACAACATTGGATGCAGCGGTTGTAAAGACTACTCCTGTTATTGGAGGAACTTATGCGATCGGAACAGGTGATGTTGCTGAGACTATGATGCTTTGGAATAGCGGTTTTAGCGTAAGTTCTGTAGCAGTTTCTGGAAATGCAAAATTCGTTTTAGAACAGGTTCCTGAAAAGGCTGGGCAGTTCTATATTAAGATGGTAGGTGATGAAAGTCAGTATCTGTGTAAGGACGCTGATGGCGGTAGTAATGATTATTTGAAATGGGCAGCTGATGGTAACAAGATCGTCTTTGAAATCAAGAATGGACAGATCGTAAATGCCAAAGGTTCTACCGACGGATTTAAGGATGAGCTTGCATTGTATGTAACGGCTGATAACAAAGTTCGTTTGGCTTATGATAAAGCAACAATCCCTGCTGATGCTAAATCGCTGGTTTATGTAGCTTACAACGAGGACGTTAAATTTGCTGGCGAAAACCTGCCTTTGCAGGCAACTATCACAGCTAACGAATACTATGTTATTGCTGCTGACGGTACCCATGTTTTGAAAGCTGATGGTACTACTGCTGCAATGGTTGCTGAAGCTGATTTGGATCAGGTACTGTGGGCAGTAACAACAGGTACAGCTGCTGACGGTAAAACTGTAACTTACAAATTCACAAACAAAGCTACTGGTAAGGTTTTGGTAATCGAAAACCGTGACAACTTCATTGTGGCTGGTTCTCCTGCTAGCTTCACACTGGGGGTAGGTGAAGGCCAGTTGCTGGATGCTGATCTTAAAGTAGGTACTGCTGTTAATTTCGGTATCTACAAATCACCGATCGTTAAACTGAACTCTGATAAGCTGAACGCCATGTTGAACGACGGTTTCAATATGACAATCAAGAGAGCTAAAGGTGATAACAAGACTATCGAAGGTGCTGAAGCATTCGCTGGTGACTTGGAGGCTGTACAGGAAGATGCTACTCGCTTCCAGTTGAAGAGCGGTGACAAATTTGTTGTCCTGAACAAGAAAGCTCTGTGGGGTGCTAACTTGGGTGCTCCTGATAACAGAGGTGCTAAGTTCGAATTGGTAAGCGAAACTGAATTGAAGGGCGCAAATAAGGCTAACTATCTGTCTTATTTCGAATTCACTCAATATGCAGGTGGTGCAGAAGATGTTATTGATTTAGTTTCTGTATTTGCTGCTAGTGACGCTGATGATGCATTCGGTAACCTCTTCGTTCAGACATTGGATGACAAAGCTGTTTTGACAACAAGTTATGCAAAAGATGCTGACGACGTGCTTACAGAAACATGGCCGTACATCACTTTGGGTGCTAACAACATCGTTAATCCGAAAGAATTCTTACAGGACAAATTTGCTGTAATCAAAGCGCTGAATGAAGAAGGTGCAGAAGATGATGAATTCTTGGCTGCAACATGCGAAGATAAATATATTTGGACTAAGACTGTAGCTAACGATTTGGAAAAACAGTGGGCTATTGCTTACAACGAAGAAACAGAAGTGTACACAATTGTAAACCGTGAAGACAAAGATGTTGAATTTACTATCGCTAAGAATGAATTGCGTGAAAATGGCGATAAAACTGATAACATCTATGTTTGGAAGGGTGGAGACTACGAAATCAAATTCGTGCCGGTAGATGACAGCAAACTATATTACAAATATCTGGCTGAAGATGCAGCAGAATTGAATGAAAAGTCATTCGAAATGTCTTTCTGGTCAAATGTATTCGAAGGCTATGCTAAGGTTGGTATGAATGATGCTAAAAATGCTATCGTTGGTACTTCTGTTGATGCAGTAGAATTTACAGCTACAAAGACTGGTGATTATGAAGTGAAATCATTGATCAACTATTACGAAGGTAATACATTGAAAAAGAAAGAACCGGTATTGAAAGCTCCGATTTACAAATTCAACGTTGGTGAAGGTTTCTTCAAGTTGGATGAGGACAATAAGGCTTCTTGGGCTGCAAATACAGGTACTGAGGTGGTTATCCGTAAGGCTGATAAACATTTCAATTTGGTTGAAGCAACTGCTACCGCTTTGAATGGTAAAGCTTATGTAGGAACAGACGATTCTTATATGTATCAGCAGGAATGTGTATATAGCGCAAACAAGAACACCTTGTTCGAAGTTAATGACAACAACCGTCCTGAATACCGTCGCTTGGGTGTAACAGTAAAAGATGGTTACAATGATATCGAAGGCGAACTGAACATCTTGAAGTTCTTCCGTACAAACGACGAAAATCAGTTCTTGTATGAAAACACTGGAAACCGCAACGCTCAGAATGGCGAAGCTTGCTTGAACTTCTTAGGTGAAACTAACTTGGCAGACAAACCTGCAAGTGCTCAGTTACCGTTCTTGGTAGATACTGCATACATCCGTAACAATACTCGTAAACCGTTGTATATGCTGGCTGTACGTAGCGAATATCAGGAAGCAGGTGAAGAGATTATCCCATGTCCGGTACCTGGTCACGGAACAAATTGCGAACACGCTACGAAAGTAAAGACTCCGGCTTACCGCACTGCTGACTATTTGGTAGCATTGGATGACTCAACAGATATCTATCCTCAGGCTAAATACCAGGGCGATGTTCGTCTGGCATTCGTACCGGCTAAGCACATTGCAGATACATTGGTTATCGAAAGCTCTAATGGTGCTAAAACTAACTGGTTTGCAAACGACTCTATCAAATTCTCTGATAGGAATGGCAAACAGATCGACAAAACTCCGGCTGCATTTGCATTCAAGTTGGTTGACCGCTCTGTTGATCCGGAAGGCGACAAGGCTGCATTTATCATCGAAAACCAGGATAAGAATGGAAACAAACGTTATGTACGTATCCACAACACAGTTCCTGTATTAGTTTCTGAAATTGATCAAGCAGCTGAATTTGAAGTAATGGCTGCTGCTGAAGGCGAAGCTCCGACAGCTAACGAAGGCGTAGAAACTACTACTGTTACAGTAATTGCAACAGACGGTGGTGTAATCGTTAAGGGTGCTGAAGGCAAGAACGTAGTAATCACTAACGTACTTGGTCAGACGATTGCCAACACAGTTGTTAGCTCTTCTGAAGCTACCATCGCTGCTCCTGCAGGTGTAGTTGTAGTAGCTGTTGAAGGCGAAGCTGCTGTAAAAGCAATCGTAAAATAAAAAGTAATTTATAATCAAAATAAAATTCTAAATTTTTACCGTGCGACAGGCGAACAAGCGGTAAATATTAATACTAAAGTAATGAAATAAAGTTCTTCTGTTCTACCTCTGTGAAGAGTGAAAACAGACAAAAGTAAGTTACTTCGGCTTTAGAGTCGGAGTAACTTTATTTTTACAGATCATTTATCTCCTCATAACTTTTCTTTATAAGCTACGGATGGATTTTCGGCAATTATAATTAACTTTGCAGTTGGTTGAAAAGTAAAAACTAAAGTATGAAGAAAATTAGAGCCGCCATCGTTGGTTATGGCAACATTGGAAAGTATGTGTTAGAGGCCCTGGAAGCCGCTCCGGATTTTGAAGTGGCAGGTGTTGTACGTCGTAATCCGAATGACGTACCGGACGAACTGAAAGCTTATACTGTGACAGACAGTATCACCAAGTTAGATAAAGTAGACGTTGCCGTTCTTGCAACTCCTACCCGCAGCGTTGAAACGTACGCAAAAGAAATTCTTTCATTAGGTATCAATACGGTAGATAGCTTCGATATCCACGGAGGTATCGTAGACCTGCGCCGTTCGCTGGATGCTGTAGCCAAAGCACATAATACGGTTGCCGTTATTTCTGCCGGATGGGATCCGGGAAGCGACTCTGTTGTTCGCGCCCTGCTGGAAGCAATGGTGCCGAAAGGTATCACTTATACAAACTTCGGCCCGGGGATGAGTATGGGACATACGGTTGCCGTGAAAGCGATCGAAGGTGTCAAGGCTGCTTTGTCCATGACAATTCCGATGGGAACAGGCGTTCACCGCCGTATGGTTTATATCGAAGTAAAAGACGGTTACGATTTCAAGCAGGTAGCTGCCGCAATCAAGGCTGACGATTATTTCGCACACGACGAAACACACGTAATGCAGGTGGAATGTGTCGACAACCTGCTGGATATGGGACACGGTGTGAACCTGGTCCGCAAAGGTGTATCTGGCAAGACTCAGAACCAGTTAGTTGAATTCGACATGAAGATCAACAACCCGGCTCTTACTGCCCAGATCCTGGTAGCCGTTGCCCGTGCAAGCTTCAAACAGCAGCCGGGTGCTTACACTATGATCGAATTGCCGGTGATCGATATGATCTGCGGCGAAAGAGAAGACTTGATTAAACGACTTGTTTAATACATAAATTATGCTCGATTTTATTACCTGGACGGCTGACCCCGCCATCTTTTCCATAGGTTCACGCGAAATTCGCTGGTACGGACTTGCTTTTGCTATCGGTTTCTGGATTGGTTATTCCATTGTAAGCCGTATGTGGAAAAATGAAAAACTTCCTCCTGCATGGATCGATTCCCTGCTGATTTATACCATGGTGGGTACTGTGGTCGGCGCCCGTCTGGGACATTGCCTCTTTTATGATCCCGGATATTACCTGGCTAATCCAATAGAGATTTTCAAGGTCTGGGAAGGCGGACTGGCGAGCCATGGCGGTACGCTGGGTATCGTCATCGCGATCTATTTTTATTCCAGGCGTATCACGCATAAAAGCATGCTTTGGACATTCGATAAACTGGTTGTTCCGACCGGACTGGTGGCAGCTATGATCCGTTTGGGAAACCTGATGAACCATGAGATATACGGTCATCCGACCGATCTTCCGTGGGGTTTCCGTTTCATCGAGAACCTGCATGCCTGGAAAATGGGGGCAGAGCCTGTCTTTACCGTTCCCAGCCATCCGACACAGCTGTACGAGGCATTATGCTACCTGGTTACATTCGGTATATGCATGTGGCTTTACTTTATCAAAAAGGAGTGGAAGCGGGAAGGTCTTATTTTCGGGGTCTTTATGATTTGTATATTCGGCTCGCGTATCTTTATCGAATTCCTGAAAAATAATCAGGAAGCGTTTGAAGATAACATGGTCCTGAATATGGGCCAGTGGCTCAGTATTCCGTTCGTGCTGGCAGGTTGCTGGTTTGTCTGGAGGGCGCTCACAAGGAAGCCGAATAACTATGAAGAGCTAAAAATAAAAAAGTAAAAAGTATAAAATGTACAAATTAAAAGAAATAGCAGATAAGGTATATTATGTAGGAGTAAACGACCGTCAGAAGGCCCTCTTCGAAAATATGTGGCCGCTTCCGTACGGCGTTTCTTATAATTCGTATTTGATCGTAGACGAAAAGACTGTATTGATCGATACAGTAGACGTTTGCTATTCTGATATCTTTTTGAAAAAAATAGCGGATGCACTGGATGGACGGACGCTCGATTATCTGGTCGTGAACCATATGGAACCCGACCATGCCGGCAGTATCCGCCTGTTGCGCCAGCAATATCCTGACGTGCAGATCATCGGTAACAAGCAGACATTCGGTATGCTGGACGGCTATCACAATATAACGACCGGACTTTACGAAGTGAAAGAAGGCGATACGCTGAATATCGGCCGCCACCAGCTTTCTTTCTATATGGCTCCGATGGTGCACTGGCCGGAGGTAATGGTGACTTACGATTCTACGGATAAGTTGCTGTTTTCTGCCGATGCTTTCGGAACATACGGAACGCTGGACGGTGGGGTGATCGATGAGGAGATGAATGTGGATCATTACTGGGAAGAAATGATCCGTTATTATTCCAATATCGTCGGCAAATACGGTAATCCGGTACAGCGTGCCTTGCAGAAACTGTCGGCCCTGGAGATCAACACGATCTGTTCGACACATGGTCCGGTATGGCGCAAATATGCTCACAAGGCAATTGAAATATATGACCGTTTGAGCCGTTATGAAGGGGAAGATGGTGTTGTCGTTATTTATGGCAGCATGTATGGAAATACGGAGCAGATGGCGGAAGCGATCGCTTCCTCTTTGTCGGCAAACGGTGTAAAGAACATTGTGTTGCATAATGTCAGCAAGAGTCCGGCTTCGTATATCCTGAAAGATGTATTCAAATACAAAGGCGTCATTATCGGCAGTCCGACCTATTCAAACAGTCTGTTTCCGGAAGTGGAAGCCATCCTGAGCAAGATCGAGATGCGCGAAGTGAAAAACCGCCTGTATGGCTATTTTGGTTCGTTCACCTGGGCTGGTGCGGCTGTAAAACGCCTAACCGCTTTCGGAGAAAAGATGAAATGGGAAACTGTTGGTACTCCTGTGGAGCAAAAACAAGGTCTGAAAGCCGATAAGTATGAAGAATGCTGGGCTTTGGGAGAAGCTATGGCTAACAAATTGAAAATTGAGAACTGAAAATTTGAAAGGACCGGTTTTCGTCATGTAGAGAATATTATTTAACGAAAGATCTAATTAATAAACACAGAAGATTGTCTGTTGATATTGGAAGTTCCTGTAATTTTCAATTTTCAATTTTCAATTTTCAATTAAAAACACTTGTTATGAGACTAATTATTGAACCAGATTACGAGCAACTCTCGAAGTGGGCTGCCAACTATGTAGCTGCGAAGATTAAGAAAGCGAATCCGACAGCTGAAAAGCCATTTGTTCTGGGTCTGCCTACCGGATCATCTCCGCTGGGTATGTACAAGAACCTGATTGAACTGAACAAGCAAGGTGTCATCTCCTTCCAGAATATCATCACTTTCAATATGGATGAATATGTAGGATTGCCGAAAGATCATCCTGAAAGCTATCATTCATTCATGTGGAATAACTTCTTCAGCCATGTAGACATCAAGCCGGAGAATGTAAATATCCTGAACGGTAACGCTTCTGATCTGGAAGCTGAATGTGCTGCTTATGAAGCCAAAATGAAAGCTGTAGGCGGTGTAGACCTGTTCCTGGGTGGTATCGGTCCTGACGGCCATATCGCGTTCAACGAACCGGGCTCTTCATTGGCTTCACGTACACGTGTTAAGTCACTGACTACAGATACGATCATCGCTAACTCACGTTTCTTCGACAACGATGTAAACAAGGTTCCGAAGACTTCTGTAACAGTAGGTGTCGGTACGGTATTGGATGCGAAAGAAGTGCTGATCATGGTAAACGGTCACAACAAGGCTCGCGCTTTGCAACAGGCTGTTGAAGGCTCGATCAATCAGATGTGGACAATTACTGCTTTGCAGATGCATCCGAAAGGTATCATCGTAGCTGACGAAGCAGCTTGTGCTGAAATAAAAGTAGGTACATACAACTATTTTAAAGATATCGAAAAAGATAATCTTTGTCCTTGCAGCTTGCTGAAGTAATTGTTGAGTTTTATTTTGCTAAGAAAAACAAAAACCGGAAGGGAATTCTTTCCGGTTTTTTTGTTTTTGTATGTGTTAATTCTCCTTTGATTAGCAATAGTTTTGGAATAAATGCGTTTATATAATTGTTTTGTTCGGAGAACCGACTGGTATTTATTAATTAAACTTAGGAGTGTATCATGAAAAGGATGTTGTATTTATTCGTTTGTTTGTTGATTCTTGCTCTGCCAATTTCTGCTCAGAATCAGGTTGTGGTGGGATTAACAACGGAAGGAAAGGAGCTGAAGGCCCGTAGTTTTGAATTTGACGGAAGGATACGGGATTATAAGATGGATACAACCGGTACTTTTTTTATGGTGAAAATAGGGTATCTGACCAAAAATGAACAATCTTATAAGAACAAAGGTGAACTGGTTGTTATTGATTTTCCAGCAGGAAAGGAGTTGTGGAAAAGAAAGATGAATTATATGACAGATCGGTTTGCATTGCTTCCCGAAGGTGTTTTATTCAATTCGAAAGGAGTGAAAAGTTCTTTGTTGGATTTGCAGACAGGGGTATCGAAATGGAATAAAAAAATCCTACCTTATATATTGGATCGTGAGGACAATAAATTGTGGGCTTACAAAAACGGGGCTTCGAAAAAACTGGAATGTTATGAGATGAATTCCGGAGAACTTTTGTGGACTCGGGAAGTTCCCCATACATATGGCTGGAATTATCACGGACTGGTTGATGATTCGACAAGGCTGATCGTTTCTGACGGGATGCACCTGGTTAATATTAATAATGGATCGGGAGAGAGTTATCCGATGATAACCGGAACAACGAATTATACGGGAGCGGTGGCATTGGGTGCTTTGGGTGTACTGACCGGCGTTTTAACCGGCTTTAGTGCAGTCCCGATTGGTGCTGGAGTTAATGCGGTCGTGGAACTGACTTCGAATGTGTTGAGAGATGATACCTTGTTTTATTTTGCCAATCGCACACAATTACTATGTCTGGATAACCAGCTGAAAATGAAATGGGGATATCCCCTTCCGGAAGATCTGACATCCCACTCGCAACTGTTTGATTATGGTGAGAGGTTGTACATGATCAATTATGGATCAGGCTATCGTACTAACTTGCGGGATTTACCTTCTGTATATGAAAAAAAGATGATGGAAGTCAATATCGGAAGGCCTTTCATTGCCTGCTTCGATAAAAATACCGGGAAAAATATATATCTGAATCAACTGACAAAGAAAAAAGACAGGATTGAAGACGCTTGTCTGAAAGGGGAGCGGAATACATTATATTTATTGTTTGATAATGGAATCTCCTTTTGCCAGTTATCAGATAGTTCGGAAATAGAAGTTTCGTCTTGGGATGAGAAAAACAACGGAAAATTACAGGGGGTTGTGTATAATTCATTTTATATGGAAAATGCAGATAGTATTTCTTTTAACCGGATCACACCGTCCGATTCTGCATCATGCTTCGTTTATAATGATCGGTATGAGATTTTAGAGATCGATGAGCAGATGGAGGTTATTCGCACTTATCAGCCTGAAAGTTTGTTTTTTTCGGATCTGAACTGGGATGGTTATTCTATTATCAGCCGGGGAAGAGCTCAATATCTGATTGATTTCAATAGAAAGAAAATAGCGGAATTATATATTCCGTTCGATTTGTTTGTGATAAAGGATAGAGTGTTTACGTTGAATGAAGAAAGAACTAAACTTTTGGAAATAAGCTTGAAAGAGTTATTCCCCGAGCGGATTATTGAAGATCCGGTAATATAATAAGTGAAAATGTTTGTAATTTAATTTTAGTATTTATCTTTGGTCCGTGTTTATGAGTGAAAACAGACATTGCAGGAGTAGAATCGTTTATGTTTATTGAGATAGAATTTGTGTTTAATATCTAAAACAATTTGTAGTATGAAAAAGATTGCATGTTTATTACTTCTTTTCGTGGCATTTCAGGTGAGTGCACAAGAATTTCATTTTATCCCGAAGATCGGTTTGAATTTTGCCAATATGACAAACTCTGATGGTAGTATGAAACCCGGTTTGAATATCGGGGTAGCCGGCGAAGTGATGATGACTAATAATTTTGCTATTGAACCGGGTATATTTTATTCGATGCAGGGTGCAAAAGGGAAAGGTGAATCTTCTGGTTTAAAGATAAAGAATGATTATTTGAATATTCCTGTTTTATTTAAAGGTTATGTTTATGAAGGTTTTAATTTATTTGCTGGACCACAATTAGGTTTCAAGGTATCGTCAAAATTAAAGTATTCTAAATCGGGTACTTCTGTTTCTACCAGTGAAGGGAGTGATTTATTTAAATCCGTTGATTTTGCAATCATAATAGGAGCGGGCTATCAATCTTCTATGGGCTTACTGTTTTCATTAAGTTATAATATTGGGTTGGCGAATACAATCAATGCAGATAAGTTCGCCGCATTACCCGGAGGTAGTGGCATGGAAGGTGAAAAGAGCCGTAACGGTGTCCTCCAGTTCAATGTTGGCTGGCGCTTCTAACTAATTTATGCCGGATTTTGCAAACTTTAGGTCGAAATCCGGCTATTATTATATGTAAAAGATCTATTATTTTTGTGGTAATAAATACTATTGCCATGAAATATTCTTTTGTAACGATTTTATTTTTAGCCTTGTCCTTACACTTAGGCTATGGGCAGGATCAGATTTTGCCTGTCCCGTCTAACCAGCCCAGTCCGGCACAACAGAAACAGATTGCCCGGAAGTATGGGATGTTTATTCATTTTGGTATTAATACATTCCATGATCAGGAATGGACGGATGGCTCAAAGCCGGCTTCCTCTTATTGCCCTACAGCTATCGATGCCGATCAATGGATCAAAACAGCTAAAGATGCCGGCATGAAATATGTCATATTGGTAGCCAAACATCATGAAGGCTTCTGTCTTTGGGATAGCAAATATACCGAATATGATGTGGCTAATTCGGGGAATAAAACGAACGTGATAGAAGAGGTAGCCAAGGCTTGCAAAAAATATGATATAGGCCTGGGCTTGTATTATTCATTGTGGGACCGTAAGGTGAATGCAGATGTAAAGGATAAAACTCTGGATGCAGCCTACAACGAATATATGATTAAACAACTGAATGAGCTGATCGATATCGTACAGCCATATACTCATATCGTCGAGTTCTGGTTTGACGGGGGATGGGAGAAAGAACATGAGCGCTGGCCTGCAAGAGAGATATATCAGACAATCAAATCAAGGGAACCGGAATGCCAGATCGGTATAAACTGGACAATCGGCCTGCCCGAAAATCCGGATGCTCATCCCGTATTACCGGAAAATCAGAAAGAAGGTTATCCGATCCGCTATTTCCCGAGTGACTTCCGTTTGGGTGATCCGTACCTGCCCGCCGATAATGATCCGAAGTTATTCTCGCATGACGGCAAATTATATTATATGCCATGGGAATCTACTATCTGTATAAGCGAACGTTGGTTCTACAATACTACTGATAAAAAGTATAAGACGGTAGAAGAGTTAGCCGGTCTGTACCACCAGTGCACAAAGAACGACAATATCCTGATCCTGAACTGCCCGCCCAACCGGGAAGGAAAGATACGGGATGCCGATGTTACATTGTTAATTGAACTACGGAAAAAGATTCAGATGTAGAAATAATAGCACCGACCGGTTTCTGTGAAACAAAAGAAACACAGTTGTGATATGCATTACTTTGTACTTATAAATTGTCTCTTAGTGATTATACATATCTTTGTTATAAAAATCTAATATTTTGATCTGGGCATTATAGGCGGTTTGTGCCGGGCTGTCGGGGTTTAATTCGATAGCCATGAGGTAGTTGTTGAGTGCCTGGCGAATATCGCCCATCTTGCGGTATACGTTTCCGCGCAGATAATACGCTTCATCGTCTGAATCATTTTTTTTGATGTACTCGTCCAACAAATGGAGTGCTTCGTCTGTTTTATTATCGTTGATAAGTTGTCTGATAGTTTCCATATTAAAATAATGTGATATTTTACGGACAAAGATAATTCTGAAGAGGTTACATACATAATAATCACGGTTTAAAAAACTGTTTTTTTGTTACTGATGTACGGTTACGTTAATTATTTGTGTATGTTTGCACTCGATTTCTAAAAAGTGAAAAGTGATTATGCAAAAGAATCTGGTAATAGTGGAGTCACCCGCCAAGGCAAAAACCATTGAGAAATTCCTCGGAAAAGATTTCAAGGTTATGTCGAGTTACGGGCACATCCGCGATTTGAAGACAAAAGAATTTAGTATAGACGTAGAACACGATTATGCTCCGCAGTACGTGATCCCGGCAGATAAGAAGAAGCTGGTTTCCGAATTGAAATCCGAAGCGAAGTCTGCCGAACAGGTATGGCTCGCATCCGATGAGGACCGCGAGGGAGAAGCTATATCCTGGCATCTGTACGAAGTTTTGGGATTAAAACCGGAAAATACAAAACGTATTGTTTTCCATGAAATTACCAAGAATGCTATTTTGCATGCGATTGAAACACCGCGCGATATTAATATCGACCTGGTAAATGCCCAGCAGGCACGTCGTGTATTAGACCGTATCGTGGGTTTTGAACTGTCTCCTATCTTATGGAGAAAGGTAAAACCGGCTTTGTCTGCCGGACGTGTGCAGTCGGTAGCTGTCCGCCTGATCGTGGAACGTGAACGCGAGATCAACGAATTTGTGTCGGAAGCCGCTTACCGTGTCATTGCCAATTTCATACTTCCTGACGGAACAACGATCCTGAAAGCGGAATTGAGCAAGCGGCTGAAGGATAAAAAAGAGGTGATGGAGTTTTTGGAATCCTGCAAAGCTGCCTCTTTCTCTATTGACGAGATCACTAAGAAACCGGTAAAGAAATCACCAGCACCTCCTTTTACTACGTCTACTTTGCAACAGGAAGCCGCCCGCAAACTGGGTTATTCCGTTTCTCAAACCATGATGATTGCACAGCGTTTGTATGAATCGGGATTGATCACTTATATGCGTACCGACTCGGTCAACCTGAGTGACCTGGCATTGGGTACGGCTAAGGAAGCTATTCTGGATATTTATGGGGAGAAATATTATAAATTCCGCCAGTATCATACAAAGAGTAAAGGTGCACAGGAAGCGCACGAAGCGATCCGTCCTACTTATATAAGTAATACGGAAATCAGCGGATCGGCGCAGGAAAAGAAATTATATGAATTGATCCGTAAACGGACGATCGCGTCACAGATGGCTGATGCTGAACTGGAACGTACGACAATCTCTGTTTGCATCAATAATAAGAAAGAAAAATTCGTGGCTGTCGGTGAAGTAATCACTTTCGACGGTTTCCTTCAGGTATATCGTGAAAGTTACGATGACGAAAACGAAAAGGAACAGGAAAACGGTTTATTGCCGCCGGTTGAGCTGCATGAAGTGTTGACACTGAACGATATCGTGGCTACGGAACGTTTTACGCAACGTCCTCCGCGTTATACGGAAGCCAGCCTGGTTCGCCGCCTGGAAGAATTAGGTATCGGACGTCCTTCTACCTATGCTCCGACTATTCAGACGATACAGAATCGTGAGTATGTGATTAAAGGAGATAAGGAAGGGGTAGAACGTATTTATAGCGTGATCACACTTGCTAAAGATAAGATAAAGGAAGCTGACAAGAAAGAGATCGTAGGTGCCGACCGTAATAAGTTGATGCCGACCGATATCGGTACTGTCGTGAACGACTTTTTGATGGCTTATTTCCCGGATGTGTTGGATTATAATTTTACAGCCAGTGTGGAAAAAGAATTCGATGCTGTTGCTGAAGGAGAAATGGTCTGGACGGAAGCGATTGATAAGTTTTATAAGCTATTTCATCCGATCGTAGAAGAAACGGCTGCCATAAAGACTGAACATAAAGTGGGAGAACGCCAGTTAGGTGTGGACCCGAAGACTGGAAATCCTGTATTTGTAAAGATCGGTCGTTATGGTCCGGTCGTGCAGATCGGACAGGCCCATCCGGATGATAAGGAAGCACCGAAACCTCAGTTCGCTACATTGATGAAGGGACAGTCTATTGAAACGATTACACTGGAAGAGGCACTGAAGTTATTCGATCTTCCCCGTACCATCGGTGAATATGAAGGAAAAGATATGGTTGCAGCCGTAGGCCGGTTCGGACCGTTCATCCGTCATGACGGCAAGTTTATCTCTATCCCGAAAGATCTGAATCCGCTTTCCATCACCGCGGAAGAAGCGATCGAACTGATTGATGAAAAACGGAAAAAAGATGAACAGCGTTATTTGAAGAAGTTTGACGAGGATCCTGAATTGGAGATCCTGAATGGACGTTATGGCCCTTACATTACGTATAAGAAAGCCAATTACCGGATACCGAAGACGGTTACCCAGCCGGAAAAACTGACTTATGAAGAATGTATGAAGATCATAACCGAAGCAGCGGAGAAGCCTGCTACACCGAAAAAGCGGACAACCAAGAAAAAAGCGTAAAAGTAAATATCCTTTGGGATAACAAAATAAAAAACCTCCTGTTGATCATTCAGCAGGAGGTTTTTCGTATTATACTTGGTTGGTTGTTACATTCTTTCCGGAACCTCGATGCCCAGTAACGACATGCCTGATTTTACGACTTTGGCGACATTTTCAGATAATACCAGACGGAATTGTTTGATTTCCGGATTCTCTTCACGGAGGATAGAGAAGTCGTGGTAGAACTGGTTGTATTCTTTTACCAGGTCGTAAATGTAATTGGCAATATAAGCCGGGCTGTATTCTTTCCCTGCTTCTTTAACTGTTACAGCGTAATCGGCAATCATCTGGACTAACCCTTCTTCTTTTTCAGAGATGGGAGTATTGGCCGGCAATTGTTTCGGTAATACGATGCCTTGTTCAGCAGCTTTTCGTAAAACAGAACGGATACGTGCATATGTATATTGTATGAATGGTCCTGTATTTCCATTAAAATCAATAGACTCTTTCGGGTTGAAGGTCATATTTTTGCGCGGATCGACTTTTAAGATGAAGTATTTCAGAGAACCTAATCCGACAATGCGGGAAATATTGGCAACTTCTTCCGGAGTCATTTCATCCAGTTTACCCAGTTCCTGCGAAATTTCATGAGCAGTACCGATCATTTCTTCCATCAGGTCGTCTGCATCGACAACCGTACCTTCACGGCTCTTCATCTTACCTTCCGGAAGTTCTACCATTCCGTAAGAGAAGTGTACCAGACCTTTTCCGAATTCAAAGCCCAGTTTATCCAGTAAGATGGAAAGAACCTGGAAATGATAATTCTGTTCGTTTCCGACTACATAGATCATTTTATTGATGGGATAATCGTCGAAGCGCAACTTCGCGGTACCGATATCCTGTGTCATATATACGGAAGTTCCGTCAGCACGGAGCAGTAGCTTTTCGTCCAGTCCGTCCTTGGTCAGATCGGCCCATACGGAACCGTCTTCGCGGCGGTAGAAGATACCTTTTTCAAGACCTTCCATCACTTTACCTTTACCTTCCAGGTAGGTCTGTGATTCGTAATAGATCTTGTCGAAGTCTACGCCCATCATCTTATAGGTTTCATCAAAACCAGCATATACCCAACTGTTCATTTTCTCCCATAAAGCACGGACTTCAGCGTCGCCGGCTTCCCATTTGCGGAGCATTTCGCGGGCTTCGGCCATCAAGGTCGACTGCGCTTCTGCTTCTTCTTTGGTAAGGCCTTTTTCTTCCAGTTCTTTTAACTCCTGTTTGTAATGTTTGTCAAACAATACATAAAAATCACCGATCAGGTGGTCACCTTTCTTTCCGGATGATTCGGGAGTAACGCCCTCGCCCCATTTCTGCCAGGCAAGCATAGACTTACAGATATGGATACCGCGGTCGTTTACGATATTGGTCTTAACCACTTTGTTACCATTGGCTTTCAAGATCTCAGACAAGCTATAGCCCAACAGGTTGTTACGTACGTGACCCAGGTGTAACGGTTTGTTTGTATTAGGTGAAGAATATTCGATCATCACCAGCGGAGATTGTTCCGTAACGGGAACTATTCCGTATGAAGGTTGCTCATTGATCGTGTTCAGCAAGTCGATCCAGCACGGGCCGGCAACAGTCAGGTTCAGAAATCCTTTGATTACATTGAATTCAGATACGGCCGGTTCGTTTTTCTGCAAATATTCGCCGATTTCCTGTGCTGTTTGTTCCGGCGATTTCTTCGATGCACGAAGGAATGGGAATACAACCAGGGTAAGATGTCCTTTAAACTCTTTTTTTGTCTTCTGTAACTGTATCTGGGCGGCAGGAACTTCTGCTCCGTACAGTTCTTTTATGCCGGCAATGATCGCACCGGTAATCTGCTGTTCAATAACCATATTCTTACTTCTATATATTCGGATTTTATTTTGCCTGCAAAGGTACATGATTATTTTCTAAAAACCTGCGTATGGATATTTTGAATTAGCAGTTTGTCTATCCTTTGCTATATCCTCCAAAAGAGAGGGAACCGAGTTTACATATTTGTTGGTAATATTTACAAATCGTGCAGTATGTATGCTTATTTTTTCATTTTTTGAAAATGAAGTGAAAATAATCATCATTATTTTCAAAAAAGTGGAATCGTATTTGGATTTACTCTTGAAATGAGTCGTAAAGGGGAGTGTTAACGCATAATATCAGAAACAACAATAGAATAGTAATTTGTTTGATAACAACGATCTTTGTAATTGAAGGAAAGAGTGCTATTAGGATTCTTTTTCTTTGAGATAATAATGGATGCTTGAGTTTTGCTGATTTGGTAGCAAGATTTTGGGATACTACCGAAAGTCGGATAAGCACGAAATGTTATGACTTGGGATAGTTTGTATATGCTGATTTAGAAAGTAATGTTATTAATGATTGTAAGCGAATATAAAATATATAGAGTATTAATTTATTGTTTATTGCTGGTTACCTTTTTCGCTTGCGCGGATGAAAGTTTTGTCGGCGAAAACAATAATGGGGAGTTCTTGTCAATTACTGGTATCGGTCCTCTGAATGTGACACATGACGGGACTGCCGAAGATCATATTGTGAGTACCCTTCGTATTATAGAATTTGATCCTGCAACCGGTATTTGTCTGTCAAATGTTCTGTACACGAAAGAGCAGTGGACCAATAACATAATAAAGCACTCAATAAAACAGGGAACTTATGATTTTGTATTTCTCGCCAATGAGGCTACTAGTACATCTGTCCTTAATCAGTTAAACGGAGTTTTAAAATATGGGGATTTAAATAAAATAGCTTATCCTGCAAGTGCTTTTTCTTCTGATCTTGACATTCCTATGATACAGGAAATCAAGAAGGTTACTGTTTTGCCAAAAGGAGGAGGTATTGAATTGAGTGATGGAACGCAACAATCTTTTTTGAAGCTGGCATTGAACAGATTGGGAGTACGAGTCGATGTCGTATTGGAAGCCGAAGATGATTTTGAAGCCGTTTTTACCGGTGTTGTATTCAGCAATATACCTGATTTAGTCCCTTTGACAGCTAATTATAGCGGAAGTATCGGAAGGAGTATCATACGTAAATTTACATTAAGTGAAAACGGAAGTTATTTTTCAGACGGAATGCCCTCTACTGTGGGAACAACCTGGGCAAAGAATATAAATCGTATTATTTTACCATCCAGTGAGCCTGTGGATAAATCAGAGAAATCGGAAGCTGTCGTTTTTACTGTTAATATGGGGACTAATTATAATCCTTCCTGTGAGTTGGAGATAAATTCGAATCCGGTAGATTATAGTCTTCCGATGAATAGTAAGCTTGATTTGACGGGTATTATCCGGGATGCTTTGCATGTAAATGTAAAAGCTTCGGATTGGAGTGAATATGATGGAAACTGGATTATATCCGGCAATAAAAAGCTGAATGTTTCACATACACAAGTCAGTATAACCGATTTTAATGGGGCACGGATTTCATTTTGGTCGAATATGCCTGAAGTGAAGGTGTTGCCTGAAGTCTTTATAGGAACGAGTACAGTTACGGCAGAAACAGAAAGTATTTTTAATGATTTGGTGTTGAAAGATATAGATGTAACGGATAATGGAACGACAGTTACTTATGCAACTTCCCGGTTTTCTTATACTTATGATAAAGTTTCCGAATCAGGTTCCGGTTATATGGATATCCTGCTTGATGAGCAGAATGCCGCCGGGCAAAATATATACCGGATCATTTTGTCGGCTGAAGATGAATACGGAGGTAAATTGCAAAAAGAGATAGAAGTGAAAACCAGTCAGTATGGCGGACGTCATGCTTTTACAGAAGGAACAAGGTATGTCGGAGCTTTTTACCGGAAAAATGAAACCGGAGAAAGGGTTGTTACCGGACAGCAGGAAAGGAATAATGACTTGCCGGAATATGACGGACTTACAACATGGAAAGCAACCGTTATCGACGGAGATTTTGTTGTACTAAGTACAACTCCCAGCTTCGATCCGGGCATAGGAACATACAGTCCCGGAAACCCGGAGAAATATCCGGTTACTCCAAATGAATATAAGGGAGAAAGTGGGCGTATGGTAGAAGGTAGAGGACGTATTTATTTCCGTATCGGCCTTAATTCGACGCATAGCGGGGACAAGCCGAGATATGCCCTGGTTTTGGTGGAACGGTATGGAGGTATCTGGGGAGGTGGATATTGGACGTATAAAGATTCCGTCTTTATTCGGCAGGGAGAAGATCCGGATTATATTTTAAGGCCAGGCACTGAGGATGCGATAACCTCGGGGCAGTTGCAAGGCCAGCCGCGTAATGCGGCCAGAATGTTTTCACCGTTTAACTTGACCGCTCCTGAATTTAAAAATGGTGGTGAGGCTGCTAATTATCAGGTTGGTCATAAAAATGGAGTTTTTGTTAAATATCCCAGTCAGGCTGGTGCCTTCTTTCAGTGGGGGCTTCCTGACAGTACGCATTTGGAACCGTATTTTCGCCAGGCTTATCATCCGGTTAATCCGGTGATTGCGTCTTACTGGAACAAGACGTTACAGTTTTTAACGACCAACAGTAGACTATTTTTACCAGTATGGAATACTGCAACAGGAACAGCTGATCCGATATATGACTATGGTTATAAAGATATTTTTGAGATTTGTCCGGAGGGGTATCATCGCCCCAGTGATGGATATACTGACCGGATTTCCTGGAATGGTCTGTATCCTAATATGGTTAAGTATGTGAATGGGGTGAAGGTCGGTACTGCATATGTTGATGTGTTTGAAAAACAAAAGGATACAATCGCAGTAGACCACGGGGAGGATATTGCTTATTCTGAATGGAGGCAGTCGCTTTTCAAAAATCCATTGGCCGGTGATGCTGCGCGATTGGAAAATATAGGAGGATGGGACGGATCATCGGAAAAAAATGGTATTAAAATAGATCGAGAACCTAATTTTTGGCAGGATCCGAATGATACGGAAGAAGCGAAAAGGCACATCACTTTTGCTTTCGGTTTTTATGCAGACGGCTATTTTGACCGCCTTCCGGTTATAAAAAAAAGTGAGTATTCTTTTGGGGTATCTGTTGATAATGCACAGGTTGCTTATCGTGGTATTTTAGTTTATAATAAAGATAATGAGAATGCTTCGGTTTTCTTCCCTTCAGCGGGGAGACGGGCTTCTGTTTCCGGACAGGTTGAATTTTCAGGTTCGACAGGTTATTACCAGTCATCGTCTATCGGTCCTTATTCTGCGAATACACCTCAGAGTGTGTGGAGTATTAGTTTGGGGAAGTGGCCTAATCCGGGGCTCTATTACCAACTACCGACTTTTGCAGAATCAGCCCGTTGTGTCAGGGATGAAACCTTTTCCCGAAGCCGTTGACAACTATGTTTTTTGAAAGGATTGAAATGAGGAAAATTATAATACATATAAACTATCTGTTTCTTTTAGCTATTCTGTTATTTGTGACCAGTTGTGAACATGAGGTTCTGATATCGGAAGATCCGGAAGAAATAGTTGATGATAAAATAAGAATTGAGATTTTTACCCGTGTAGCTTCATATAAGCTTCCTGTTACCAAAGGTTTGAATGATGAAAACACGGTAGGTATTACTCCTTGGATACTTGTGTTTAAAGGAAATAATGAAGCTTCTGCAACTTTTGTAGAAGCTGTCCAGGCTTTTGAACTTATAGGGAAGAGATATGTTTTGCTTACTAGGCAACCTTCTGGTACGAAGTATCATTTATTAATATTGGCGAATCCGCAGAGTGAATTTTATTATGGAGATGCCGATTCGGGATATGAATTTGAAATTGAGAGTTTTACAGCTAATCTGAAAGTTGGTGTAACGACTTTGTCAGAGGCATGTTCCAACTTATTAACTGAGCCGTTGGCTATTCCTGCACAGTCGGTTGTTTCTTATAGTGGCGAAGGCGAGACAATTCCTATGAGTTACCTGTTAGAGGTTGATGAGATAAATAATTCGACAAGAATAGAGAATACAGATGGCAGTTCTTTGTTATTGAGCCGGGTTGTGTCTAAAATAGCCATAGTCAATGCTGCATCTAATTTCGATTTCACAGGCATTACGGCGATTGTGAATGTTCCGCGTCAAGGACAGTTACATAAATCCGATGATGCTGTTTACAATATATCGGGTTTAACTGAATTACGTTATGATGCGAGCTATTCGTCTCCTCTCATCGCAACCTCTGCTGTTTCCGGCGGTCAAAGTACGGCGGACAAGCCGATTTATTTATATGAATCGCCTGTATCTAATAATACTTATTTTATTATTCAGGGTACATATGAAGGGCATAATTATTTTTATAAAATGGCGATCGTGGATGACAATCTGACTTTGATGAGTCTGGAGCGTAATAAGTTATATACGTTTACTATAAACAAAGTTCATGGGCCGGGATTTGATACGGTTGCTGATGCTAAAGTTTCCAAACCATCGAATACGGCACTTGATTATAGCGTACTGGTCGATGATAGTAATACATATGAGATAATAGCCAATAATGATTATTATTTGGGCGTAAGTAACTCCGTCTTTTTTGCTTATACGAATGAAACTGCCGAATATGAGGCTTTTAGGATAATAACCGATTGTAAGACTATTTTCCCAAATTCGAATAAGATAAGTGATGAAAGAAGTTTGGCTGATTATGCATATAGATTGGTTTCTCCTTTTGGGATTTCTATTGCGGGTGCTGGTTCTTCGGACCCTAATGTAACTCCCGTAAATGTGGAAGTAAAAAATTATTTACAGTTTTATGATGAATTTCAGTTTAATCAGGAGGGTACAGCACTTAGACAAAATGCTTACATCACACTTAAGCTAGGAAATCTGGAGAAGCAGATTCATATTAATCAGAGAAAGGCTATTAATGCCGGGGGGGGAGACGATACAATATATGCCGACGACAAACAGGGACCCTCAGTATAGAAAGGTAAACTATACTTGCTTGTCTGGCTATGTGGAAGATAATGCGGTATATAGTCCTAAAAACTGGATAAAGTTGCGTCCTTCTTCCGGTGAAGAACGAAATGATACGGATAATATCACAGTAGATGACGGAGCAATATTTATAGAAGTTTTGCCTAATCCGGGCACAGATACGCGAAACGGAATTGTGTATTTGACAACTATTGATAATAATTCATCATCCGGCATGGCGACACAGCGTATTAAAATAGATATAACTCAGTTAGGAAACAGTATTTCCGTAAATTAAAAGTAATATAGATGAAAAGAGCCTTTATACTCCTGTTCTTCATGCTCGGATGCCTGGTCATCGAGAGTAAAGCGCAGAAAATTGCAGTCAAAAGCAATCTATTATATGATGCGACGACGACGATGAATTTGGGATTGGAATTCGGACTGGCCCGTAAATGGACACTGGATATACCGGTCAACTATAACCCGTGGAAACCGGATAATGGCCGCCGCTTGCGTCACTGGGGCGTACAACCGGAGGTGCGTTACTGGTTTTGCGAAAGTTTCAACCGTACGTTCGTAGGGTTGCATGGACATTATGCCGACTTTAATGTCGGTGGCTTGCCGGGTATTTTCAGCAAAAATATGCAAAAGAACCGGTATCAGGGACATCTGTATGGAGGCGGCATTTCGGTCGGGCATTCCTGGATATTGAAAAAACGTTGGAGTATAGAAGCGTCTGTCGGTCTGGGATATGCACGTATAGAATATGAAAAATATCCTTGTGCGGAGTGCGGCTCTAAACTGAAAGATACCGGACGAAATTATTTCGGCCCGACGAAAGCAGCTTTGTCAATTATTTATCTGATTAAATAAAAGAAGAATGATGAAAAGAAATATACAATTCATTATATGCCTGCTGGCTTTTACCTGTCTGAATGTTCTTCAGGTAAAGGCACAGTCGCGCTCTTTTGAAGGAAGTATTACGGTAAATCCCGTACGGCTGGAACAGGTGGGAGACTCTCTTTATATAGATATGGACATCGTCCTGAATGGAGTGAAAGTCAAATCGACTCGTGGTGTGGACCTTATCCCGCAGCTGGTTTCTTCAGAAAAGAGTTGTAATCTGCCTGAAGTAACAATGAAAGGGAGAGATGAATATCGGGTTTACGAACGTTCGCTTTCTCTGATGAATGCGGCGGAGAAAGCCGGTTATGAAAAACCTTATATTGTTAAGCGAGTGCATAGGCCGACAAGCGAAACGATTCAATATCGTTATATCCTTCCTTATGAATCATGGATGGCTGATGCCCATCTGGATATTCAACGAGATGAATGCGGTTGTGGTGAGACATTATTGATGAAAGTGGAACCGGTTGTAGACAGAGTAACACTGGAATATATACCGGAACCCTACGCTATTGTACCGCATATGGCTTTTATTAAACCGGTAGTCGAAGAAATTAAACGCCGTGATATACAGGTGGAAAGTTTTCTGGATTTTGAGGTGAATAAAGTAGATATTCGTCCTGAATATATGAATAATCCCCAGGAACTGGCTAAGATACGGACGATGATCGATGAGTTGAAGTCGGATCCGAGTGTTGAAGTTAAAAGTCTGGATATTGTAGGATATGCTTCTCCGGAAGGCTCGCTGGCTAACAATAAGCGTTTGTCCGAAGGACGTGCGATGGCATTACGTGACTATCTGGGTTCCCGTTATGACTTCCGCAGGAATCAGTATCAAACCATTTTCGGGGGTGAAAACTGGGACGGTCTGGTGAAAGCACTGGAAGCCGGAGATATGGATTATAAGGAGGAGGTGCTGGCTATCATTGATAACTATCCGCTTGAAACAGAGAGAAAAGCGAAGTTGAAACAGCTTCAGAGCGGTATGCCTTATCAATATTTGCTGAGAAATGTATATCCGCGTCTGCGTGTTGCTGTTTGTAAAGTCAACTTTAACGTAAAGAACTTTGATGTGGAAGAAGCGAAGGAAGTTATTAAAACGCGTCCGCAGAACCTGAGCCTGAATGAAATGTTCATGGTTGCCAATAGTTATCCGGCCGGCTCACAGGAGTTTGTCGATGTATTCGAAGTGGCTGTACGGATGTACCCGGAAAATGAGATAGCCAATATGAATGCGGCAGCGGCAGCTATCTTGCGTAAAGATCTGGTTGCGGCCGAGCGTTATCTGAATAAGGTGGATTCAAAAGAACCTGAATATATTAATTCACGCGGTGTAGTAGCTTTATTGAAAGGAGACTATAAACAAGCTGAAAAATATTTGAAAGCAGCCGCAGGTTCAGGACTGGAAGCAGCCAAAGATAATCTGGATGAATTGGCAAAGAAAAAGGCGAATATTGCTGAGATTGAGAAGACAATTAGATAAATAAATGAGTGAAAATTACTAATTAAAATTGAGTGAAATGAAAAAGAAGAATCTTTTTATGTTTGCGCTTGCATCCTTTATGTTTGCAGCGTGTAGTGAAAATCTGCCGGATGGTGGAGATGACGGCGGCGGTATTATCAATACCGATGGAGAAGCTTGGGTATCATTGAACATTAAGGCTGGAACAACTACTAAGGCTTTGCATAATCCGGATGAAGAAAATGGTACGACAAATGAGTCGAAAGTGGATAAAATCATGGTTGTTTTTTTTGATAACCATTTGTCTGCTAGTGCTAATCCGGGGGTGGTCGATACAAAGGAATGGGGATCTGGAGATCCGGAGATCAGTACTCCGGGACAGCCTAACGGAACTGCAACAAAAGCATTCAAAGTGAAGAAAACTGCGAAAGCTTTTCTGGTTGTATTAAATCCGTCTCCCGATTTTGAAACAATAGCGGGTACGGCTACTGATTTTGCTACTATAAACAAAGCGATTATTGACACTGATGTAACTTCGGTTATTGGCGCAGGTAAGGATTACTTTATGATGACGAATGCTAAAGGACAGTTGGAACCGACAACCGTTGTTAATTCCGGTTCGGTTACTGTAACAGATTTGGATCTGGTTACCTATCCGACTTCGGGTGAAGCGGAGTTAAACCCTCAGAAAGTTACTGTCGACCGTGTAGCTGCGAAAGTTCGTCTGTTTGCGAATGCTAGCTATACCGGGAATAGTATTGATGTCACTACTGTAGGATGGGCTTTGAACGTGACTAATAAGAAATATTTCCCGATGTCTGAAAGAACAGAAACATGGATGGAAGGCGGTGGTACTACCAATGCAGGTGACGGCTCTCCTCGTAATACTTATGAATCTCCGTTTGATATCTGGGAATTCGGTTCTTATAGAAAAGACCCGAACTATGAAGGTCAGAAAACGTCTATGACGGATATAAGCACTACTCCTTACACGGATAACTATACTTATTATACTCATAGTAATGTTCCGACATGGTCGGCAGTAACAGCCGGACCTTCTACCAATCCGAATGCCTCTAAGATACCGGCTTTGTATTGTCTGGAGAATACGCAGGAGGAGGCTGATAATTATCAGGCCTATAGTACGCATGTGTTATTGAAAGCTACAGTAGTTCCTACCGGATTAAAACTTCCGGGCGGTGCTACCTATAACGGACCAGCCAATAGCGATACGGATGTGAACGATTCCGGAAACGTTATTTCCGGAAAAGACTGGATTAAAGTAGGTAAAGGTTATTATTCTTATAAGTTAGTTATTAAATATATTGAAGCAGAATTGACATCAAAATATGAAGATAAAGACCCGGATAATTTCCCGACTTCGTTTACTACAACCTTTAATACTTATATTTCGTACTTAGCAGGGAAATCCGGTTCGGGCGTGACTGCCGTTACTCTTCCTACAAAAGATGAATTTGATGCTTTGCCAGGTGCTAATGATGCTGAGAGAGTAACATCTATTGCTAATAAATTTTATCAACAAAAAGTTATTGATAACGGAGCTGATATTTATGGATCTATTTCTTATTACAAAGGAGGAGATAGCTATTATACCATTATGATTAAGCATGATAACGATACGAATGATACAAACAATAAGCTAGGTGAATTCGGGGTAGTACGTAATTCCGTTTATGATATTACTATTAAATCTATCATGAATCCGGGGTATCCGATTATTCAGGAGCCTGATCCAGGTAAAAAAGATGAAGAAGAAGAATTCTACATGTCTATTGAGATTGGTATCAATCCTTGGACTTGGTACGAGCAAGGTGTTGATTTATAAATCCGAATAATCGATTTGAAATTTTTTTTATAGAAGAAGTTGTGGGAGTATTTTCCCACAACTTCATTTTTAACAACAAAGTTTCCGGAAACTTATAAAACTTCGGGATTTAATTTTGACGGAGCAAATAGTTCTGTCCACCGGATTGGAAATAACGAGAAAAGAACGGATGGGTCTTTTCCTCCCTATATAGAATAACTAGAAAACGAAAAAATATGAAGCTAAAAAGCCTATTACGTCACATTGTCATGTGGATCCTCTTTATCGGTTCCCTGATAATGTCCTCATGCGACAGCTTTAACGAACACCTGCCTGAATGCCGTTTGTTTGTTAAATTCAAGTATGATTATAATATGGAATTTACAGATGCATTTCATGCGCAGGTAGATAAAGTGGAGCTTTATGTCTTTGATAAAGATGGCAAGTTCCTGTTCAAGCAGGCGGAAGAAGGAGCCGCGTTGGCAACCAGCAGTTACCTGATGGCTGTGAATTTGCCTATCGGAGAATATCAGTTTATGGCATGGGCAGGAGCGCATGATTCGTATGATCTGACTTCTCTGGAAAAAGGTGTTTCTTCCATCACGGAGCTTCAGTTGCGTTTGAAGCGTGAAGAATCTCTTATTATCGATAAGGAGCTGGAACCACTCTGGTATGGTGAGATCAATAAAGTCAATTTTACCGGTACAACTGATCAGACAGAAGTCGTCAACCTGATAAAAGACACCAATAAAGTGCGGTTCGTTTTCCAGGGAAGTAACGAAGATTCCTGGGGAGTGAATGTAAATGCCTATACGTATGAGATCATCGAATCGAACGGTTACCTTGCGCATGATAATTCACTACTGGAGGATGATAATATTAGTTATCGTCCGTATCATATCGAACAGAAGAACCTGGCGGCAGGAATTATAGAATTAAATACCATGCGTTTTCTGGCGGATCGTAATGCCCGCTTCGTCGTGACAGAAAAGGCGACAGGTAATAAAGTATTCAATATCAACCTGACTGACTTCTTGGTGATGACAAAGATAGAAGGTCATAATTTTTCTTCGCAGGAATATCTCGATCGTGAGAGTGAATATAAGATCGTTTTTTTCTTTTCGGATAAAGATCCCTGGCTGGCCTTACGGATCCAGATTAATGACTGGACCTGGTATTTGCAACCGGAAGAAATTTAATAAAAGAGTCTCCTTGCAGTGTGTCGTCATCTTGCCAGTGTTCTAATAATGTAATATGTTTTTGGATTTGTTGCTGGGTATAGTGTTTGAAGGCTGATAAATCACCTGAATTGCGGAGAATGAAAAAAATATCCGGGTAGTTGTCGAAATAGAGTCTTGTGGGCTTATCAAGATGCGATATCAGAACTGAAAAGGTTCGGTTAATTGATTGAAAAGCAGGATCTTTGTAATGTGATAGATGAAACGGGACCGAAGTCCCGTAATCATGTTTTGTTCGGAATAACAATACTAACCTGTGTAATCAGGTAAGTTTAATATTAATACTAGTGTGGGTTCCAGGGGGCAGTGATGTTCTCTGGAATTATTTTATCATATATTATGCGAAAAGAATATCATAATATATGAGAATGCAGTATCATAATATATGCGAATACTGTATCACAATATATGATAAAACAACATTCCAACAATGAAAGAATAAAGAAGGTGTTGTAAAACTGACAAATGACACTTTTGCAACACCTCTTCGAATATGAAAATATTCCGTTTCTTACTGAACCTTGTCGTTTAACTCTGCGCCGGGTTTAAATTTGATGGCTTTGCGAGCTGCGATTTCAATGGGTTGTTTTGTCTTTGGGTTAACGCCTTTGCGGGCTGCTTTTTCAGTTACAGAGAATGAACCGAAACCTAGAAGAGCAATTTTTCCTCCTGCTTTCATTTCGTCGGATACTGTTTCAACAAAAGCATCTACTGCTTTCTTGGCATCAGCCTTACTTAAACCGGATTTTTCCGCTACAGCTGTGATAAATTCTGTTTTGTTCATGATGGATTGATAATTAATATATTAAACAAATCTGTGATAGCCTGAAAGTCGGTTCAAATGTAGTTTTAATTTGATATTCTGCAAAGAAAAAATCTGTTTTTTTTATTGATTTACTATGTTTTAGTACTATTTGAAGGAAAAACAATCAAAATATATTTACCTTTGCCCGCAAATTGATATATGTATGATGAATCAAAATGGCTCCGGGTTCTTGAATAGTATACCGCCCGTTACAAAAAACCTTATCATTATCAACCTGCTATTCTGGGTAGCCAGTCTGGTGTTGCCGAAAGTAGGGATTGATTTGGTGCAACTATTGGGATTGCACTTTCCGGGTGTGAAAGATTTCTACCCGTTTCAGTTTGTTACTTATATGTTCATGCACGATACGCACTCTTTTGCACATGTCTTTTTTAATATGTTCGGGGTGTATATGTTTGGACGTGTACTAGAAAATGTGTGGGGACCGAAACGTTTCCTTACCTTCTATCTCGTGACAGGTATCGGTGCCGGTATCGTACAGGAACTGGTATGGGCCTATTCGGTGCAATCTTTTGCCAGTGCGAATGGTCTGACGCTGTTTGAACTGGTTCGTATGGATCCCTCGTTGAATATGATGATCACGATAGGGGCTTCCGGTTCAGTGTTCGGTATCCTGTTGGCGTTTGCCATGCTGTTCCCGAATGTGCCGTTGTTCCTGATGTTTATTCCGATACCTATTAAAGCTAAATATTTTGTTGTGTTTTACGGTCTGGCTGAACTATTTATGGGTGTTTCCAGTTTTGGTGGAGACACGGTCGCACACTTCGCCCATTTAGGCGGTATGTTGTTCGGCTTCTTTATGGTTCGCTACTGGAAAAAGAAAGATGCAGACAATGGAAAGTATTTTTACTAATCTGAAGAATACGTTCCGGGCAGGAAATATACTGGCAAAGCTCATATATATTAATGTAGGGCTTTTCATCCTGATCCGGTTGATGGGGGTGATATTTCTCCTTTTTAATATCCCCGGAATATCCTTTTTGCAATATTTGCAGATGCCTTCTTCGCCGGAGTTGCTGATGTACCGGCCGTGGACGGTCATTACTTATATGTTCACCCATTTCGACTTCCTGCATATCCTTTTTAATATGCTTTGGTTGTACTGGTTTGGCGGGCTGTTTCTGACATTTTTCAGCGAACGGCTGTTGGGGGGATTGTATCTGCTGGGAGGTATTGCCGGTGCAATACTGTTTATGCTTGCTTATAATATCTTTCCGTATTTTCAGACGGTGGCTTCTTCAAGTTATCTGATGGGGGCTTCGGCTTCGGTGATGGCAATAGTTTTTGCCGTATCGTTCTACCGGAAAGATCTGGAGATAAATCTGTTCCTGATAGGACGGATCAAGTTGATCTATCTGGCACTCTTCACTTTTGTGATCGACCTGCTGGCTATTACTTCCGAGAATGCCGGCGGGCATATTGCACATATTGGCGGTGCCTTATTCGGTATCTGGTTTGCCATGCGGATTAAGGAAGGGAAAGACCTGACGGCACCGATGAATCGCCTGTTGGATTGGGTGGTGAATCTCGGAAAGAGAAAACCTAAAATGAAGGTGACGCACAAACGTGCAGAAACCGATTATGAATATAATGCCCGTAAACACCGGGAATCGGCAGACCTTGATGCTATTCTGGATAAATTGAAACGTTCCGGATATGAGAGTCTTTCAGCTGATGAAAAAAGGCAATTATTTGACGCAAGTAAAAAATGAGTGAAGAATTGAAAACACTGAAGCTTTTATTCAAATCATTGTTCGTTCTTGCCAATGTTTTGATTGTCGTGCTGTTTGTTATTTCAGCTTATTCAGATCGTGTTTCTCCTGATACTATCCTAAGTTTTTCTTATCTGGGATTGGTTTTCCCTATTTTATGTGTCCTGAACCTTTGTTTTATCCTCTATTGGTTGTTTTTATGGGAATGGCGTTTCCTGCTGATCGGATTATGTTCTATCCTGATCTGCTGGGGACCGGTGAAAAAGTATTTCCCTTATCATAGCCGGACGAAAGATATTCCAAAAGAAAATGTATTGAAGGTGCTGACTTATAATGTAATGGCTTTTGCTTACCTGAACCATACGGCGGAATCTCCTAATAAGATTCTCGAATATATTGCCGGTTCGGGGGCCGATATTGTCTGTTTGCAGGAGTACGCCGTGAGTAAATCCGACAAGTACCTGACATCTTCGAAGGTATATAAGGCACTTGATATGTATCCGTATCGTTCTGTTATTCCTATAAATAAGACTAGTTATGCAGATTATGGGATAGCAGTCTTTTCTAAATATCCGATCTCGAACAGCCGGAAGATAAAATATAAGAGCGATAGCAATGCTTCTTCTATTCATGAGTTGAATGTGAATGGAAAGAAACTGACTTTGATCAATAATCATTTGGAATCTTTTAAACTGACGATGGAGGACCGGAGCCGCTATACTGCTTTTATAAAAAATATCGGCACGGATACTTTCGATGGGATTAAAGGTGCGCTTGAACAAAAACTGGGCCCGGCTTTTAAGATACGTGCCCGGCAGGCAGATGCCGTCGCAGAAGAAATCTCAAAGGCAAAAGGTGATTACATCCTGGTTTGCGGTGACTTTAATGATACGCCGATTTCATATGCACATCGTACGGTACAGGGACCTTTAGTCGATTCGTTTGCCGAATCCGGACAGGGGATGGGAATAACCTATAATCAGAATATGTTCTGGTTCCGCATCGATAATATATTGCATTCAAAGAATATGAAATCCATGAACTGCACTATTGATAAGGTACGGTATTCCGACCACTATCCGTTATGGTGCTATCTGAGCCTGGAAGAATAAAATAAGGGAACCCCTTGCCGGAATCCCCTTACATTAATATATATAGTCTGTTTATTTTTTACTCGTCATTATCTGCTGCACTAAACACATCGGCAAATAAATTTTCTGCAAAAAAGAAGGTCGCATTACAGAAAAGTAATGGGTCTTTGATCAATGCGATCGTATTGCTTTTCCCATTGTTGGCAATAACGTTTTCGGCCGGATAGGTCTTATATTTCTTTTCGTTGTTCGGATCGTATTGATATGAAATATCCGTCAGCTCTACATTATATTTCTCGTCGTGGCAATAGATTCTCATCTTGTACTTGACGATTGTTTTATCCGTATCGTTCAGAAGTAGTTCGACCTTGGAGTTGATAAATATCGTTCCTTTCGATTTGTTGGAATTGACACTCGACAGGAAAACATCTTTCCCATAATTCTTCTTGGCCCATTTGTCGATCGCTTTAAACAATTCGCCTTTCTTTACGCCTTCAACGTCTACTTCGTCGCTGTAGCAAACCTTCCCCTCTTTCATCGGGGCACACGACTCTACACTGCCTTTATGTCCCTGTGCCATAGCAAGCACGGGACATATCAGCAATAGCAGTAATATTGTTTTCTTTATCATCTTTGTATTTATCTGATCCATACGTTAAGTATCTCTCCAATAACGATTTTCTGTTGTCCTTCGCTTGACTCGCCCTGCTTAACGCACTGAATCATGAACCAGGTTTCCGTATCATCTTTTTTGGTGAAAGTGATCGTGTAGATGTCGTTATCTTTGACTGCTTTGTAGACTTCACTTTCCGGGCTGATAGAAATAGAAGCGATATTCTTTCCGAACATCTTGCCCATTTCTTTCCAGGTGGCATATCTCTCGATCAGATTCTCTTTATCTGCCGGTGTTACCTGCATTCTGCTATCCGGCAGCATATTCAATAGGGTAGACGGGATTTTATCCGGTTCGAAAGCGGATAAACCCTGGCATACCTCTGTATTGTTGCCGACGGGAGCCTGTGCGATTTGCTGGGCAGGAGCTGCCGGTCTGACTGTTTGTTGCTGCTGTTGCACCGGAGTTGCAGGGGTAAGGGCATAAGCAGGTGTTACCGTACCGGCCGGCTGGATACCGAATGCGGCATCGGCACTCTGGAACATATTTTCCGCAAAATCAACTGTTTTACGACGGAACTTGCCGTTACCGCGATTCAGTTTATCTTTCTTTTTGTTCAGTGCATATTTGTCTGTGATCCATTCTTCTGCTGTGTACTTTTCAGGTTCACGCTGATAGGATACATTGTATTCGTAGCGGATGCCGGCCAGTTTAATTTTAGCTGCATTGTCTTCGCATTCGATGGTTACGCGGTAATCCATCAGTGTGCGGTCCAATGATAAAGCTGTGCTTTGGAATACCAGGTATTCTTCACCTACTGCTGCAATATCGCCTTTGTCCTTGTCAGAATAGACCAGTCGGCGTCCTTCTTCGCTGAAGAACTTTTCGGCCCATTGGTACATGATATCGTAAATCTGCCCTTTCGAAAGCGACGGCATATTTATCTCTTTGGTAAATACGACTTTGCCTCCTTCTTCAGGGATAGCACCGGCTAAATACTTTTGATCTTCCTGTGCCATAAGCAGGGAAGGAATAAATAAAAGGAATAATAATAGCTGTTTCATGGTCAATCTGTGTTTTTTTACTGGCAAAGATATATATTTGTACTTGAAATTAACTAAGAGAGTGACAAATAATTAATCTAATTACTATTTGACAAAGAAAAAAAGCCTATATTTGCACCCTGTGAAAAAACGAAAATAAATAATGTAATAACATAAACTCAAGATTCAAATGCAAAACAAAGGATTTGTAAGGGTCTTCGCGGTGTTACTTACGCTTGTATGTTTGTTCTATCTATCGTTCTCATTTGTAACAAGATATTACAACAATAAAGCCGCTGAGTATGCGGGAGGGGATCCGTCGAAAGAGAGTCTTTATTTGGACTCATTATCTACTCAGAAGGTGTGGCTGGGCTATACGCTTAAGCAATGCCGTGAAATGGAAATTAGTTTAGGACTTGACCTGAAAGGCGGTATGAACGTCGTTCTGGAATTGAATGTGGCAGATGTAATCCGCTCACTTTCAAATAACAACCAGGATGAAAACTTCAACAAAGCTTTGGATTTAGCTTATGCTCGCCAGGCAACCAGTCAGAAAGACTTTATTGACTTGTTTGCAGAAGAGTACAAGAACCTGGATAATGGCGCACGTTTGTCTGCTATTTTCAGTACATTTGAGTTGAAAGATAAAATTACTCCGCAGAGCACAGATGCTCAGGTCGTTTCAGTATTAAAAGACGAATTGAAGAGTGCTATCGATAATTCATTCAACGTATTGCGTACCCGTATCGACCGTTTCGGTGTGGTATCTCCTAACATCCAGCGTTTGGAAACAGCAGGACGTATCCTGGTGGAACTTCCGGGTGTAAAAGAACCTGAACGTGTTCGTAAATTGTTACAGGGCAGTGCAAACCTGGAATTTTGGGAAACTTATCAGTTGCCGGAAGTTTACCAGCAGTTGGTTGCTGCCGACAATGTACTGGCTACTGTTTTGAAAGAACATAACGACGAAGCAGCCGTAACTGAAACAGAAACTGTTTCTGCCGAAGGTACTGAAACAACTGCTACGGAAACTGTTACAGATAATGCTGCCGCTACTAGCGAAGCTGATTCTCTGTTACAGCAGATCGCTCAGGATAAACCGGAAGCTCAGGCTAACCAGTCGATGGAAGAATTTGCAAAACAGCATCCGTTGTTTGCCTTGTTACAGATCAATCAGTATAACGGCCAGTTAGGTCGTGGTGCTGCCGTTGGTGTGGCTAACGTAAGAGACATTCCTAAGATCAACGAATACTTGGCAATGAAACAGGTGAAAGACGTGTTACCTCGTAACCTGTCTTTGAAATGGGGTGTTAAGGCTATCGATGAAAAAGAACAATTTTTCGAATTATATGCTATCAAGGTTACTAACCGTGACGGAACGCCTGCTTTAGGTGGTGACGTAGTAACTGATGCTAATGCAGACTTCGTACAGCAGGCTGGCCGTTCAGAACAGCAGGTTAGTATGGCCATGAACGCAGAAGGTGCTAAGGCATGGGCTCGTTTGACAAAAGAGAATATCGGTAAAGCTATCGCTATCGTTCTGGATGATATGGTTTATTCCGCTCCAAACGTAAATGACGAAATTACCGGAGGACGTTCTCAGATTACAGGTCACTTCACTCCGGAAGAAGCGAAGGACTTAGCTAACGTATTGAAATCAGGTAAGATGGCTGCTTCTGTACATATCGTACAGGAAGACGTTGTCGGTCCGTCACTGGGTCAGGAAGCTATCAGCTCAGGTGTTATCTCCTTTGCTTTGGCATTGATTCTGTTGATGATCTATATGTGTGCATTCTACGGAATTATCCCGGGTCTGATCGCAGACGGTGCATTGGTATTGAACATCTTCTTCACGATGGGTATCCTTGCTTCTTTCCAGGCTGTACTTACTTTGCCGGGTATCGCCGGTATGGTGTTGACACTGGGTATGGCAGTCGATGCTAACGTGTTGATCTATGAACGTACAAAAGAAGAGCTTCGAGCCGGTAAGTCGTTGAGCAAAGCTATTGCCGATGGTTACAGTAACGCGTTCTCTGCTATCTTCGACTCCAACTTGACATCTATCATTACAGGTGTTGTATTGTTCTACTTCGGTACAGGTCCTATCCGTGGTTTCGCTACTACAATGATTATCGGTCTGTTTGCTTCTTTCCTTACTGCGGTCTTCCTGACTCGTATGGTTTATGAAGCATTATTGGCTAAGGATAAACTGAAGAATGTAACATTTGTAACATCCATCACGAAAGACCTGTTGACTAATCCGAAGATCAACTTCCTGGGTGCCCGTAAGACTGGTTATCTGATTCCTGCCGGTATCGTTCTTTTGGGAGCGATCTCCATGATGACGATCGGTTTGAATAACGGTATCGACTTCACCGGTGGACGTAACTATATCGTTCGTTTTGCACAGGATGTAAAAACGGATGAAGTTCGTAATATGCTGGACGAAAAACTGGATGGTGCTGTAAGTGTTATCACGATCGGTACACCGGACCAGGTTCGTGTTTCTACCAACTATAAGATCGACGATGCCGATCCTGCTGTAGACCAGGAAATCGAATCATTATTGTTCGAAGGCGTTAAACCGCTGCTTCCGGAAGGAACAACATTGGATCAGTTTACAACAACTTACATCCAGAGTTCTCAGAAAGTGGGACCGAGTATGGCCGACGACATCAAGAACAGCGCTATCATGGCGGTTATCTTCGCGATGTTCTGTATGGCAGCTTATATCCTGCTTCGTTTCCGTGACTGGTCGTTCTCAGTAGGTGCATTTGCCTCAGTAGCAGTGACAACATTGTGTATCATCTCTTTCTATACTTTATTATGGAAAGTGTTACCGTTCTCTATGGAAGTCGACCAGACATTTATCGCGGCTATCCTGACGATTATCGGTTACTCTATCAATGATACCGTGGTTGTATTCGACCGTATCCGTGAAACAATCGGTCTGTATCCGAAACGCGATCGTTACCAGGTGATCAATGACGCTTTGAACTCAACGTTGTCTCGTACATTTAATACATCATTGACAACATTGGTTGTAGTACTTTGTATCTTTATCCTGGGTGGTAGCACAATCCGTAGCTTTACGTTCGCTATCCTGCTGGGTATCATCGTAGGTACATATTCTACACTGTTCGTTGCAACTCCGATTGCATACGAAATACAGAAAAGAAAGATCAACAAAAAAGCTGCCGAAGCTGCTAAGTAACAGACAGTTTTTATGAAATAATGAAAAGGCCATCTCATTGCGGGATGGCCTTTTTTCTTGTTTACAATATGCTTCTAAACATATAGCCGAAATTGTCCGGTTGCACGGAAATATCTACCTTGTAGGCCACTTGCAATTGTTTTATTCTGACAAATTGTAAGTTTATTTTAAAACGTCATCAGTTATGGATATACATCTAGGTAGCCAATTGCCGGCATATCCTTCTTTTGTTGCCGGTATCCGCCGCGCCCCCGATCGCGGTTATTCCCTTACGTCTGCACAAACTGAAACAGCATTGAAAAATGCCTTAAGGTACATTCCGAAAGAACTTCATGAGACATTAGCACCTGAATTTATGGAAGAGCTTCGTACCCGTGGAAGGATATATGGGTATCGTTATCGTCCGGAGGGTGATCTGAAAGCACGTCCCATTGATGATTATCGAGGAAACTGCCTGGAAGGAAAAGCTTTCCAGGTAATGATTGACAATAATCTCTGTTTCGACATTGCCCTCTATCCTTATGAGTTGGTGACGTATGGAGAGACAGGTCAGGTCTGTCAGAACTGGATGCAATACCGGTTGATCAAACAATATCTGGAGATCATGACACAGGAGCAGACCCTGGTGATTGAATCGGGCCATCCGCTCGGTCTGTTTCGTTCCAGGCCGGATGCTCCCCGGGTAATTATCACCAATTCGATGATGGTCGGTATGTTCGATAATCAGAAGGACTGGCATGTGGCAGCCCAGATGGGGGTTGCCAACTATGGTCAGATGACAGCTGGAGGGTGGATGTATATCGGACCGCAGGGTATTGTGCATGGAACCTTCAATACGCTCCTGAATGCCGGTCGCCTTAAACTTGGCATACCGCAGGACAAGGACTTGCGAGGACATCTTTTCGTCTCGTCCGGATTAGGAGGAATGAGCGGGGCACAACCGAAAGCGGCTGTTATTGCCGGTGCTGCCTGCATTGTGGCGGAAGTGGATCGATCGCGAATAGAAACACGCCATTCGCAGGGATGGGTCCAGTTGGTTACAGATAACGAGGCCGAGGCTTTTCGCCTGGCTACGGATGCTTGCCGTGCCAAAGAGCCTCTTTCGGTTGCTTATCATGGGAATATTGTAGACCTGTTGGAATATGCCGCATCGGAATCTATTCCTATCGACTTGCTGAGCGACCAGACTTCGTGTCATGCTGTTTATGAGGGTGGATACTGTCCCGCAGGAATCTCTTTCGAAGAACGTACGCGTTTGCTTTCGGAAGACCAGGAAACGTTTTGTGCCCTGGTGGACCGTTCTTTGCGCAGACATTATGAAGTGATAAAACGGCTGGTCGAGGGCGGAGCCTATTTCTTCGATTACGGCAATTCATTCCTGAAAGCGATTTATGATGCCGGTGTAAAAGATATATCCAGGAATGGTATCGATGAGAAAGATGGTTTTATCTGGCCGTCTTATGTGGAAGATATAATGGGACCGGAATTATTTGATTACGGCTACGGTCCTTTCCGCTGGGTTTGTCTGAGCGGGAAAAAAGAAGACCTGGTCAAAACCGACCATGCCGCCATGGATTGTATTGATCCGGACCGGCGGGGACAGGACCGTGATAACTACAACTGGATACGCGATGCCGAAAAGAACAATCTGGTAGTAGGTACACAGGCCCGTATCCTTTATCAGGATGCCGAAGGCAGGCTGAAGATTGCACTTCGTTTCAATCAGATGGTCCGTGACGGAGAGATCGGGCCGGTGATGCTGGGACGCGACCACCATGATGTCAGCGGGACAGACTCGCCTTTCCGGGAGACGTCCAATATCTACGACGGTAGTAACGTCATGGCCGATATGGCTGTACAGTGTTTTGCCGGAAATGCAGCCCGCGGAATGAGTCTGGTAGCCCTTCATAATGGTGGTGGTGTCGGTATCGGTAAAGCGGTAAACGGAGGATTCGGTATGGTTCTCGACGGAAGTAACCGTGTTGATGAAATATTACGTTCTGCCATGTTATGGGATGTAATGGGCGGTGTGGCGCGCCGTGCCTGGGCACGTAACCGGCATGCTCTGGAAACAAGTGAAACATTTAATAAGAATAATGAGAATCAGTATCATATCACTCTTCCTTATATTCCGGAGGAAGAATTGATACGAAAAACAATAAAGACCTCTTTAAATACCTGAATTTATGAGTAGTTGGAATAAAATTATGGAGTGTGTCCCCAATTTTAGTGAAGGTAGGGACTTAGGGAAGATAGAAAAGATTATTGAGCCGTTCAGAGCCAGGCAAGGAGTAAAACTGTTGGATTATAGCAATGATGAAGATCATAACCGCCTGGTCGTTACTGTAGTCGGTGAACCGGAGGCGTTGAAAGCCGCCCTGTTGGAGGCTGTAGGACAGGCGGTCGCTTTGATAGACCTGAACCGGCATGTCGGGCAACATCCGCGGATGGGAGCTGTCGATGTGATCCCGTTCATCCCGATCAAAGGATGTGCAATGGATGAAGCGATTGCTTTATCTAAAGAAGTTGGTGAACAGATTGCAACCTTATACCAGGTCCCTGTGTTTTTATATGAGAAGTCGGCAACCGCCCCTCACAGGGAGAATCTGGCAGCAGTCAGGAAAGGTGAGTTCGAAGGGATGGCTGAGAAGATTAAACTAGCAGAATGGCAGCCGGATTTCGGACCGGCGGAGCGCCACCCGACAGCCGGTACGGTTGCCGTTGGTGCCCGTATGCCGCTTGTTGCCTATAACGTCAACCTGGGTACGGCCGATTTGAATATTGCCAGCGACATTGCCCGTAAGATCCGTTTTATCGGCGGCGGTCTTCGTTATTGTAAAGCAATGGGAGTCGAACTGAAAGAACGGGGTATCGTGCAGGTCTCGATTAATATGACCGACTATACTCGTACGGCCTTGTACCGCGCTTTTGAACTGGTGAAGATAGAGGCTCGCCGTTATGGTGTTGCGGTTGTAGGTAGTGAGATTATCGGATTGGTTCCGATGGAAGCATTGATTGATACAGCTTCTTTCTATTTAGGGTTGGAAAACTTTTCCATGAACCAGGTGTTAGAAGCTAGAATAATGGAATAAAACATGAAAGGAGATAAATTACTGATAAGGAACGCATCGCAAGTTGTAACCTGTTCCGGTTTTGAAGCAAAAAGAGGGACGGCAATGTCTGATCTCCATATTATAGAAGATGGAGCAGTGGTTGTTTCCGAAGGTGTTATAACGCATGTCGGTCCGACAAAAGAAATAGTACGTCAGGTAGATCCGGACGAATACCTGGAAATCGATGCCAGTGGAAGGGCATTGCTTCCCGGGTTTGTGGATAGTCATACCCATTTTATTTTCGGTGGTTATCGTGAAGAAGAGTTTTCCTGGCGGTTGAAAGGCGACAGCTATATGTCGATCATGGAGCGTGGCGGTGGTATAGTCAATACGGTCAATGCCACCCGTGAACGTGATTTCGAGCAACTGTGGAGTATCGGTTATGAACGGCTCGACGAAATGTTGGACATGGGCGTAACGACGGTGGAAGGGAAGAGTGGATATGGTCTTGATTTCGAAACCGAACTGATGCAGTTGCGTGTAATGGCAGACCTCAACGAGGAACATCCGGTCGATGTCGTGTCTACTTATTTGGGAGCTCATGCCGTTCCCCCTGAATATACTCATCAGACGGATGATTACATTACTTATATGATCGAACAGGTCCTGCCGGAACTTCGTCTGGAGAGAACGGTTACTTTCTGTGATGTTTTTTGTGAACAGGGAGTATTCTCGGTAAAACAGAGTGAACGTTTGTTACGTGCCGCCAGAAGTCAGCGGTTTAAGTTGAAGATGCATGCCGATGAGATCGTATCTATTGGAGGTACGGAACTGGCGGCCCGTCTGAAGGTTGTCAGTGCCGATCATTTGCTGCACGCTTCGGATGAAGGCATCCAACGGTTGGCACGCAGCGGGGTGATTGCCACCTTGCTTCCGCTCACCGCCTTTTCGTTGAACGAACCTTATGCCCGTGGCCGTGAGATGATTGACGCCGGTTGTGCAGTTGCGCTGGCTACCGATTATAATCCCGGCAGTTGTTTTTCCTGTTCTATCCCGATGCTATTCGCTTTGGCGTGTATTCAGATGAAACTGACTCCGGAAGAGGCGGTTACCGCTTTGACGATTAACGGGGCGGCGGCTCTGGGGCGTGCTAATAAGATCGGCAGCATAGATGTAGGAAAGAAGGCCGACCTGATCCTGCTGAAATATCCGTCCTATAAATTCCTTCCTTATAATGTGGGAATGAATATCGTGGATACGGTGATTAAGGACGGAATCATTTATATGATTTGAGAAACAGTTTATTCATTGTTTAATACCTTAAATATAAATACCATGCTTGTAGACTTGACAATTAAAGAATTTCTGGCGGAAACAGCCAGTAACGCACCGGTTCCGGGCGGCGGAAGTATTTCAGCCTTAAACGGTGCTATCGCTACCGCATTGACGGAGATGGTCGCCAACCTGACCATCGGGAAAAAGAAGTATGCCGATGTGGAAGGGCAGATGAAAACGATAGCTACGGAAGCGGCCCTGATCCGTGAGCGCCTGATCCGCGACATCGACCGTGACAGTGAAGCCTACGATCGTGTGTTTGCCGCCTTTAAACTTCCGAAAGAAACGGAAGAGCAGATCGTCGAACGTGCCCAGGCCATTGAAGATGCCACGAAAGAGGCGGCTATTGTTCCTATGCAGGTTGCCGAAGAGATCGCGTCTGTGATGGAAACCGTCATTTATGTGGCACATAAAGGAAACCGGAATGCCGTTACCGATGCTTGTGTTGCCATGATGACTGCCCGTACCTGTGTCTTGGGAGCCCTGCTGAACGTACGTATCAACCTGGCTTCCATCAAAGACGAAGCTTTTGTAAAGCAGATGAAAGTGAAAGCCGACCATCTGGAATCGGAAGCGATCCGTATTGAAACGAAGTTACTGGATTGGGTTAAAACAATAGTATAACATGAGCAATGTCTATTATGTAGGTTCCGAACCGCTGACATTCGACAGCATTGAGTTGATCCTGACTCAGAACATGAAGCTCGAGTTAAGCCAGGAAGTGCGCGAACGCATCCAGCGTTGCCGCGATTACCTGGACCGGAAAATCGAACAACAGGATGGTCCGCTTTATGGCATTACAACCGGCTTCGGCTCGTTATGCAATAAAAATATCTCGCCCGACGAACTGAGTACCTTACAGGAAAACCTGGTGAAAAGCCATGCCTGTAGTGTCGGTGACGAGGTGAGTCCCGTCATTGTCCGGTTGATGATGCTGCTGAAAGCACATGCTTTGTCTTTGGGCCATAGCGGTGTACAGGTTATTACCGTACAACGTATCCTCGATTTCTTCAATAATGATGTTCTGCCGATCGTTTATGACCGGGGCTCCCTGGGAGCTTCCGGCGATCTGGCTCCGTTGGCGAATCTCTTCCTGCCGCTGATCGGAGTGGGAGATGTTTATTATAAAGGAAAGAAGCGCGAAGCGATCAGCGTATTGGATGAGTTTGCCTGGAAGCCCGTACGCCTGAAAAGTAAAGAGGGACTGGCTTTACTGAATGGAACACAGTTTATGAGTGCAAATGGCGTTTTTGCCCTGATGCGTGCTTTTCGTCTTTCCCAAAAGGCGGATACGATAGCGGCCTTGTCTTTGGAAGCCTTCGACGGTCGTATCGATCCTTTTATGGATTGTATCCAGCAGATGCGTCCTCATCCGGGACAGATTGAAACGGGAGCAGCTTTCCGCCGGTTGTTGGAGGGAAGCGAACTGATCAACCGGAAAAAGGAGCATGTGCAGGACCCTTATTCCTTCCGTTGTATCCCGCAGGTTCACGGAGCGACAAAGGATGCGATCAATTATGTTTCCGGCGTATTGCTTACGGAGATTAATTCGGTGACGGATAATCCGACCATCTTCCCGGAAGAAGACAAGATCATCTCGGGTGGTAATTTCCATGGTCAGCCATTGGCCATTTCTTTCGACTTTCTGGCCATCGCTTTGGCTGAATTAGGAAATATATCCGAACGCCGTGTCGCCCAATTGATCATGGGACTTCGCGGTTTACCGGAATTTCTTGTAGCCAATCCCGGACTAAACTCTGGTTTTATGATCCCGCAATATGCTGCTGCAAGCATGGTCAGCCAGAATAAGATGTATTGTTATGCCGCCAGCAGCGATTCGATCGTATCCAGCAATGGTCAGGAAGATCATGTCAGCATGGGAGCCAATGCTGCAACCAAACTATTCAAGGTAATGGATAATCTCGATCATATCCTGGCGATTGAATTAATGAATGCGGCACAAGGAATGGAGTTCCGCCGTCCGGCCAGGACTTCACCTGTCCTTGAAAAATTCCTGAGAGACTTCCGGAAGGAGGTCCCTTTCATAGAGGATGATATTGTAATGTACACGGAGATCCATCGTACGGTGGCTTTCCTTCGGAGGTATCCGTTGTAGTTACGCTGATCGTAGATAGTTCAGCTATATGTTTTGAGAGACCTTTGTTTCTGAATTATCCGTGTGGATATGGCCTGATTGTAGAGCCGAAGCTTTTGAATATAAAGCTTCGGCTCTAATTTTTTATGAGAATTTAACTGACTAAAAAAAACGATCGTTTTTTTTAGTCACCGCGAAGGTACTCACATTTTTTTATTTATAGATGTTTATAAAAAGAAAAAACGACTGATTCATTGCATTTTATACTTAGAAATACGCTCATAAATCAGGTGTCTTCTTTTACTCAAAAACAGCTAAAATCGTGACTAGAAAAAACGATCGTTTTTTCTAGTCATTCAATATTTTCATATAAAGAAAATCCACTGTTACAGAGGTTTGTATTTATATTTTTGGCTTTGATTGTGTAATAGAATTCTAAGTAGACGCTTTCTGATGGATATAAGCATACGGCAATTAAGAAATAGTAATGAGCAAATGTTTAAAAGTATTGTAGAATCTTATTGGCCCCGTTTACATAAGTTCGCCCAGATTTATGTATTGGATAGAGAGGTGGCCAAAGAGATTGTGCAGGATACTTTCCTTGTTTTGTGGAAACAACGGGAAAAATTGGACAAAGAGACCTGTCTAATAACTTATTTAATGGTGATATGCCGGAATAAATGTTTTAATTATTTGAAAGGTTTACAATTGGAGCAGGTCGAGATTAATGATTTAAATGAGTTTGCTATTTATCAAAGAAGTAATGTTTACGTTTTGGAAAATGATTCGTTGGAAATACTGATGACAAAAGAGTTGGCATCGGCTATAGAAGCTTCATTATCGAAATTATCTGCACGTACAAGAGATATTTTTATGATGAGCCGTTATGACGGTTTCAAAAACAAAGAGATAGCCGAAAGTCAGTGTATAACGGTTAAAGCTGTCGAGTTTCATATCAACAAGGCCCTGAGTCATTTGAGAGATGATCTGTCCAAAGAATATCTCATTCCTATTATTTTTTTGATTTTGTATATAGGATTGAAAAAATAATTGTATTGTTTGTATGTCTGATTATCAAAGTTTTATGGTGTTGCTATGAAAAAACTTACCAAAAAGTGAAAAAAATCTCCATTTTCTACTAGGGTAAAATTAAAAAAAGTTGTTCCTCCTCTGTCTGGTATCAAAAGATAGATTATGAACAACGATTTAGTTATACGATTTATAGAAAGACAGTGCACAATAGAAGAAGCGCGTGAAGTTCTGCGCTGGATTGAGGCAACTGAAGAGAACAAGGCTGTTTTCTGTCAAATGCAGGCTGTACATGCTTCTATTGGAATTGATCATTCAGACCGTACAGAAAAAGTAAGCCCGGAAGATGTCCGGAAGATAATGAAAGAAATAAGCCGCAAACGGTATCGGCTATTACCTTATGCCGCTGCGGTTGTTTGTGCTGTTGTGGCTGTCCTGTTATTTATTATCTCCCCTTTGAATGAAAGAAATCTTAGTGAATATGAAAAAGTCCTGGCCGGAATTGAAGATAAAAAAGAGATTACTCTGACTGTCAACAATGATAAGGAGATAGAATTGTCTGATACTTCGATTGTTGTTACGTATGATAAAAAAGGACAAATCCTGATTAATGATACAGTGGCTGTTCCCGGGGAGAAGGAGAATCTTGATCATTTGAATATGATCCGTGTTCCTTACGGGAAGCGTTCCACTTTGATTCTGGCTGATGGTTCCAAAGTGTATCTCAATTCTGGTTCGTCATTAGTCTATCCGGCTGTGTTTGCCAAAGATAAACGTGAAGTTTACCTGGATGGTGAGGCCTATTTTGAAGTATCGAAAGAAGCACGGCGGAAATTTGTTGTGCAAACGGCTTATAAAGCAGTGGAAGTATTGGGGACGAAGTTTAATGTATCGGTCGATAAAAGGCAAAGCCTGTTTGAAGCGGTATTGGTGACTGGTAAAATCGGTTTGGAAAGTAATACCGGCAAAATAGAACTTATCCCGAACCAATATTATGGTTATGATCCGGATTCCGGACAGGATGAGCTGAAAACAGTAGATACCAGGGATTACATTTCCTGGATTGAAGGGAGACTCCGATTTAATCGTGAGCCTTTGGATAAAGTAATCCATCGGTTAGAGAAATCTTATAATATAAAAATAGAAATTCTTGATTCTAAATACCTCAAATATCAAATATCGGGTAATCTGGATTTGAAAAGTACGCCGGAAGAGACAATGAATGTTCTGATGAGGATTCTTATTCCGGGTTATAATTCTCAAAAACAAAAGTTATACCAAATAAAAGAGAAATGATTATGAAAGCCTATGTAATTAAAAAATTATTGTTTAACAAAAAGAATCTATCATTATGAGAAAGAAGACAAGCACTAGTAAAGCTGGTCCATGCGGACGAGCATCCTGGAGAAGGTTCCTGGTTGTAGGTTTGTGTAGTTGTGTTTCATTGACAATGTATGCCAATGTATTAAAGTCACAGGTAAGTTTATCCTTCAATAATACTACATTGAAGGATGCTCTGGAACAACTTCAGGAACAAGCGGGAGTGAGTATTATTTATTCGAACAATGTGTTGAATGATGAGGCGGTTGTAAATCTTAATTCCAAAAAAATTTCATTGGAAGATGCTTTACATATTTTGCTTCTTAATCAGAATTGCTCGTATAAAGTGGAAAATGGGCAGGTTATATTGTACCCTGTGGAGAAAGTACAACCGGCAGTCACTGTAGTCGCTCAAGAAGGTTTTAAGGTAAAAGGTAGTGTTTCTGATGTTACAGGTCCTTTGGCTGGTGTAAATATTATGGTAAAAGGAACTATGACAGGTGTTATATCTGACATGGATGGTAATTTTGAAATTACTGCCCCTTATTCAGGAGCTAGTTTGATTTTTTCTTATATCGGTTATCAACCTCAGGAGGTACAGATAAATGGACGAAATACTCTAAAAATTACACTGGTGGAAGATACTAAAGCTTTGGAAGAAGTTGTTGTCATAGGTTATACTACTCAGAAAAAAGCAACAATTACTGGGTCTATATCGACCATAACTACCAAAGATTTAAAGCAAAGCCCGACCGCAAACCTGAATAATGCCCTGGCGGGTAGAATGCCTGGTTTGATGGCTAATCAGTTTGGTGGTGGTGAACCAGGTGTGGATGGAGCAGAGATACGTATCCGTGGTATGGGTACATATGGAGACAAATCTCCGATTGTCATTGTAGATGGTGTTGAACGCGACATGAGTTATCTGGCTCCTGAAGAAATCGAGACTTTTACAATTTTGAAGGATGCTTCTGCAACTGCTCCTTATGGTGTTCGTGGTGCTAACGGTGTTATCATTGTTACGACTAAACGTGGTAAAGCTTCTGAAAAGCCTAGTGTGAATTTTAAGGCATCGGTAGGGACAAATGCTCCGGTTAAATTTCCTACTTATTTAGGATCTGCGGATTATGCAACCTTATATAATGAAGCTATGATAAATAGTAATCCCAGAACAGATCCTTCAAAACTTGAGTTGTTTACGCAGGATGCTATTAACAATTACAGAATGGCTAAAGGAGATAATTCTGACGGTTTAGGCTATAACTGGGACTATTTTGATTATGCGTTTAAACCGGGAATTCAACAGGATTATAGTTTGTCTATCCGAGGAGGTTCTGAGCGTGCGCGTTATTATGTGATGGCTAATTATTATTCTCAGGATGGAAACTATGAGCATACAGATTTGACGGAACACGATACTCAGGCTAGGTTTAAGCGTTATAACTTCCGTGCAAATGTCGATGTCGATATTACAAAAGATTTTTATGTGCGGGTAGATTTAGGCGCTCGTATTACGGATCGTCATGCTCCGGGAACAACAGCATCTACAGTTGTTAGTTTATGTAATACGTTGCCTCCTTATTTGCCGATAACAGTACCTGAAAATGATAATCCTGACAATGAAGATTATGTATTGAATAATCCATACGGCATGTTGTATGGGGATTATAGGCATCGTAAAAATATTTTAGGAGAGTTATCAAGAACCGGATATCTGATTGAGAAGAAAACTTATCTGAACGGATCATTTGCAATCGGACATAAACTTGATTTTATAACAAAAGGATTGAAAATTGAAGGAGTTTTCTCTTATGATGCCTCTGAAGGTAACTGGGTCAATCGGAAACTAGGTGTCAATAAAGATGGTTATATGGAGTTTACTAAATATGCTACATTCCAGCCAGCAGAAGGTAGTTACGGTTCATTTTATATGAATAATCCGAATTATACGGGTAAATATATATTAGGAAATCCTTGGTATGACAAAGATGAGACAATAGAGAATACATTTAGCCATAATGCAGCTGAAAGTAAGACCTATTATCAGTTAAAACTAGATTACGCACGTACATTTAATGATCATGATATTACGGCTATGGTTTTGTTAAATCGTTCAAACCGGAGTTATGATAACCGTGTTGCTTATCGTTATCAGGGGCTGACAGCAAGAGCGACATACGCTTTTCAGAATAAATATTTGGCAGAGTTCAATATTGGATATAACGGTTCTGAAAACTTTGCACCGGGTAAACGATACGGAACATTTCCTGCCGGATCTATCGGATGGGTTATTTCCCGGGAAAAATTTATGAAGGGAACTGATAAATGGTTGAGCAATCTTAAATTGAGAGCTTCTTATGGTTTAGTTGGTAGTGATAAAATTTCTGATAATAATGATGACCGTTTTGCTTATTTGCAATTTTTTCAGGGAGGAGACGGTTATTCGTATGGTGTGAATGAATTCGGAAATGGATACAACGGGTTGAAAGAGGGGAATTTTGCGAATCCGAATTTAACTTGGGAAAAAGCACGTAAGTTGAATATTGGTATTGACGCTTCTTTCTTTAATGAACGTCTGACTTTCTCAGCTGATTATTTTTATGAACATCGTTTTGATATTATAACTAACTTAAGTAATTCCGGAAAATTGGGATATCCAGGAATAGTCGGAAAGGATGCACCATTTGTTAACTCAGGTATTGTGGATAATAGAGGTATAGACTTTGAGATCGGCTGGAATGGTAGTATAGGAGATGATTTCCGTTATTATATCAAGCCAAATTTCACATTTGCACGAAATAAGATCAAATTCATGAATGAAGTATCGTATGATAATGACTGGCGTGCAAATACCGGAAAACGTATTGATGAATATTTTGTTTATGAAGTAGACCATTTCGTGTATGACCAGGCGGAAGCTGATCGTTTGAACTCTATGAATAACGGGGAAGGTTTCCAACCTTGGGGAACGTTATATCCAGGTGATGTAGTTTATAAAGATTTGAATGGAGACGGAAAAATAGATGACGAACATGACCGTCGTGCGATGGGAAATCCTCGTACACCGGAAATTCAATTTGGTATTCCTCTTGGTCTCCAGTATAAAGGTTTTGACTTGAGTCTGTTATTTCAGGGAGCTGCCAACTCAAGCATTTTGTTGAACGGTGCAGGTGTATGGGATTTCCCACAGTATGATAATGACCAGATTGGTAAGGTAAAACCGATGCACATGAACCGGTGGACTGAAGAAAGCAAAGATTTTGCAACTTATCCTCGTTTGACAATTGGAAAGAATGACAATAATAAGAATGAGAACAGTAGCTTATTCTTATATAATGCTTCTTATTTGCGTTTGAAGAATGTTGAGATTGGATATACTTTACCCAAAAGTGCTATTCGCTTTGCCGGGTTGCAGAATGTTCGTTTTTATGTACAAGGCATGAACCTGCTTACTTTTGATGGGTTGGATCATGTGGATGTTGATCCTGAAACAAATAATGGAAACGGTGCTTGGTATCCTATCCAGCGCATATTCAATTTTGGTGTTGATATTACTTATTAATTTAATAACAAACGACAATGAAGAAATTATATATATTAGCCGGCTTGGTTGTAGGATTATTATGTGTGACATCCTGTGATGATTATTTAGACCGTACTCCGGATGACAAAACGACAGAACAGCAAGTTTTCACACGTTATGATAAAGTCGAGTCATTGGTTACCGACTTATATGCACATGCAAAATATGCACAGCATCCATTGATTTACTTTAATCATTTCGGTTTGTCGAGTATTTCGGATGAATGTAGTGCAAGTAGCCATGAAGGGGCAATTCCACATCAATTTCATACAGGTAATTATGGTCCTTCTCAAGGAATGCCCTCTGGCAGTAGCGCAGGACAATACTGGGATGATTTGTATTCTACTATTCGCTCTTCTAATATAATATTGGAAGGTATTGCAAAATACAATACACCGGATAATCCGCAGGATGGACGAACGGGAGATTTAAAAAGGCGTATTGGTGAAGTTTATTTTTTGAGAGGTTATTTGCATTTACTTTTGATCCGTTCTTATGGTGAAGCTGTTTATGTCAATCGTGTAATAAATCCGGGGGATGATATGACTTTTGAGAAAGAATCGTTCCATTCGATGGTTGAAAAAATCTGTGCAGATGCTGATTCGGCTTATAATCGTGTTGATAGTTGGAATGGAGGACAATACTTCGGTCGTGTCGATAAAGGAGCATGTTTGGGCTTGAAAGCTATGGCTCGTTGGCTTGCAGCTACACCTCTTTGGAATGGTGGTAATTTACCGAATGATAATCGTATCTTCAAGTCCGAATACGGTTATGACCAGAAACGTTGGGAATTGGCAAGAGATGCAGCTAAGGCTGTATTGGAGTGCACAAAAGAGGACGGCTCTTTACGTTATAAATTATACGAAACCTATACAAAGGATGACTTCAGAGATGTTGATGGTAAAACTGATACGAATAATAAAAAAGTCCAGCAACGTTTGTGGCAGATGATGTATGATATGAATGCTATCCAGGATGAATGGGTTTGGTTCGTAACAAGAGATAAAGATACGGGCTGGTCCGGCGACGTATTGCCTCCGTCACAAGGAGGTCATGCCCGTCAACGACCTTTGCAGGAACAGGTTGATGAATATGAATATATTGCTCCGGATGGATATGGTTATCCTATCTATTGCAATCATGCAGAAAAAGATGGATACGATGATGGCAATCCTTATGAGGGCATTCAACGTGATCCTCGTTTGTATCGTGATATTCGTTATCATGGTTCCTGGTATGGAGGTAACCAGTTGAATACAGCTGAAGGTAATGATGCGGTCGGGGGGGAGTTATTTGGATCAGGCTTCTCATACGGGGTATTATTTGAGAAAGTTCTATAAAGATGGTTGGGATCGTGGTCATGGTGGCCATACTATTAACGGACCGGCTATTTGGCGCTTACCGGAATTCATTTATATCTATTGTGAGGCCGTTAATAATCTGACAGGTCCTAATGATGAAATTTATAATTTGATTAACAAGGTTCGTGACCGTTCTTTTATGGCGCCAATGCCACCGGCTGCAAAATCGGATAAAGAATTGATGGAAGAATATATTCAACGTGAACGTCGCGTAGAGTTATTTTATGAAAATAATCGTTATTGGGTTGCCCGTCTTTATCTCCAACCTGGAGATTATAACACGACCTCCAATGTAAAAGCTTCGGAATGGCCATATCCGAAAGATCAGCGTCAGTCTCATGGGATGAAACCGGTAGAAGATCCTAATGGAAAAATAGAGGTTAATGGAAAAAAATATCGTATGGAGCGTTTCGTTGTAGAAGATAACCGTGTGTTTAGTGCTCCCAAATCGTATTTATGGCCGATTTTACAGGAAGAACTGAAGCGTTGTCCTTCCCTGGTACAGAACCCCGGCTGGTAAGATAAGCCGGAACTCCTTTGTGTTTTTAATTTGATGAAAAGCCTGCTGTTTCAATTGAGCGGCAGGCTTTTTTTATCAATAGATCCGTTGAAGTTAAATAATTCATTATACATTTGTAAACTTAATTTTTTAGACAAATGAAATTATCAGTAGCAATCCTTTCGCTCGCAATCCTATCGGGCGGGAATGCCTCGTTTGCCCAAACCGACAAACAAGACAAAAAGGCGAAGGCCTATATGGTAGCCGACGCTCATCTGGATACCCAATGGAACTGGGATATCCAGACAACGATCAAAGAGTATGTTTGGAATACGCTCAGTCAGAATCTGTTTCTGCTGAAACGCTATCCCGACTATGTGTTCAACTTCGAAGGTGGTGTGAAATATGCCTGGATGAAGGAATATTATCCGGCGCAGTATGAAGAAATGAAAGAGTATATCAGGAACGGCCGCTGGCATATCTCCGGCAGTAGCTGGGATGCAACGGATGTGCTGGTGCCTTCTACCGAGTCGTTTATCCGCAACATTCTGCTCGGACAAGAGTATTACCGGAAAGAGTTCGGAGTGGAGAGCACGGATATCTTCCTGCCAGATTGTTTTGGTTTTGGCTGGACATTGCCGACGATCGCTGCCCATTGCGGTCTGATCGGTTTCTCCTCCCAGAAACTAGACTGGCGTAACCATCCCTTTTACGGAAAAAGCAAACATCCTTTCATGATCGGTTTGTGGAAGGGAGTGGACGGTGCTTCCATCATGCTGGCTCATGGTTATGATTATGGCAGAAGATGGAAAGATGAAGATCTGTCCGAAAGTAACTATTTGCTGGAACTCAGCAAACGTAATCCCTTCAATATCGTCTATCGTTATTATGGAACAGGAGATACGGGCGGTTCACCAAATCTCGCCTCTGTCCGTTCTGTTGAAAAAGGTATTAAAGGCGATGGCCCGGTGGAAGTGATCAGCGCCACCAGCGACCAAATGTTCAAGGACTTTATGCCTTATGACAAACATCCTGAACTGCCGGTTTTTGACGGCGAATTGTTGATGGACGTGCACGGTACGGGTTGCTATACCTCGGAAGCTGCCATGAAATTGTATAACCGTCAGAACGAAGTACTGGCAAATGCCGCCGAGAATGCTGCCGTTGCCGCAGATTGGTTGGGAACTGCCGCTTATCCGTTGAATACATTGACTGATGCCTGGAAACGCTTTATCGTTCACCAGTTTCATGACGACCTGACGGGTACAAGTATTCCCCGAGCCTATGAATTTTCATGGAACGACGAACTAATCTCTCTCAAACAGTTTGCCGGTGTACTGACTTCTTCTGTGAGTGCGGTTGCCGGTCAGTTGGATACCCGTGTAAAAGGTATTCCGGTTATACTTTACAATGCCCATTCTTTTCCGGTAACCGACCTGGCGGAAGTTGTGCTGGATATGCCGAAGTCACCGAAAGGATTTACCGTTTATGACGATAAAGGAAAGAAAGTTGCGGCCCAGATGCTTTCTTATGAAAATGGGAAAGCCCGCTTGCTGATCGCAGCTTCCGTTCCGGCAAGTGGTTATGCCGTTTACGATGTTCGTGAAGGTGGACCGGCAACCCGTATGGTTTCAGTTGAAGCGAACGCATTGGAAAACTCCATGTATAAGATCCGTCTGGACGGAAAAGGAGATATCGTCTCTCTTCTCGATAAAAAGAACAATAAAGAACTGGTGAAAGAAGGTAAGGCGATCCGTCTGGCTCTTTTTACAGAAAACAAATCGTATAACTGGCCTGCCTGGGAGATTATGAAAGAGACGATAGACAAAGAACCAGTCTCTATTACCGAAGATGTAAAGATCTCTCAGATCGAGAACGGAGAGTTGAGGAAATCCCTTTGTATAGAGAAACGTCATGGACAGTCCGTATTCAAACAATATATCCGTTTGTATGAAGGTAGCCGTGCCGACCGTATTGATTTCTACAATGAAATAGACTGGCAGTCGACCAATGCTCTGCTGAAAGCTGAGTTCCCGTTGAGTGTCTCAAATCCCGAAGCAACCTATGACTTGGGTATCGGAAGTGTTAAAAGAGGAAATAATACGCAAACAGCCTATGAAGTATATGCACAGTATTGGGCAGACTTGACGGATGCAAATGGTTCCTATGGTGTATCTGTCCTGAATGACAGTAAGTACGGTTGGGATAAACCGAATGATCATACAATCCGGTTGACTTTGCTTCATACGCCGGAAACCAAAGGCGGTTATGCTTATCAGGATCGTCAGGACTTCGGTTATCATACATTTACTTATAGTCTGTTGCCTCATTCGGGAGGATTCGGGAAAGCACAAACAGGTGTCTGTGCCGATAAGTTGAACCAACCGATCATGGCATTTGCCGCCAACAAACATGCCGGTCGTCTGGGTAAATCTTTCTCTTTTGTCAATTCGGATAACACAAGTGTCGTTATCAAGACATTAAAGAAAGCCCAGGTATCCGACGAATTGGTGGTTCGTGTCTATGAAACCGGTGGAGTAAAGGAACAGACTGCCGAAATTTCTTTTGCCGATGCCATTGTCAGTGCAAGCGAAGCGGACGGAACGGAGAAGACGATTGGTAAAGCTAGTTTCACTGGTAATAAGTTACAGGTATCTGTTAAACCCAATTCGGTGAAGACGTTCAAGGTTAAGCTCAAACTATCGGATGTTTCGGTCGACAAACTGCAATATGCGAGTCTGCCTTTGAATTATAACAAGAAATGTGTCAGTTGGAATGAATTCCGTCGTGAAGCCGATTTTGCTTCCGGTTACTCTTATGCCGCAGAATTACTTCCTGATTCGATCGTTGTCAGCTCCATTCCTTTCAGGTTGGGTGAAAAAGAGGCTGTAAACGGTTTGACTTGTAAAGGAGACACGATAGAACTACCGGCAGGTGACAGCTATAACCGTATTTACTTCCTGGCTGCATCGAGGGAAGGTGATAGCGAAGGAACTTTCAGACTGGGAAAAACGGAACATGCGATAACAGTTCCCGAATATACCGGCTTTATCGGTCAATGGGGACATCTGGGGCATACGGAAGGTTTCCTGAAAGAGGCAGAAATTGCTTATGTCGGAACTCACCGCCATGCTCCGGAAGGAGACGAAGCATACGAATATACCTATATGTTTAAATTTGGTATGGATATTCCCAAAGGGGCGACCCAACTGGTTTTACCGGATAATAAAGATATCGTGCTATTTGCGGTAACAGTGGTGAAAGAAGAGAATCCGCAGGTTACTCCCGCCTCCGGGTTATTCCGTATGGCATTGAAACCTCAGCAGGGCGATAAGGCAAATGCTCCGAAAGCCAATCTGATGAAAGGGGCGAAAGTGATTGCCTGTTCCGGTTTCGTCAATGAGGAAGAATCTCCCGAATGCATGATCGACGGTGATACGCAGACGAAATGGTGTGATATTACCGGCGTGCCTAATTATGCAGACTTCGATCTGGGTGAAACAAAAAATGTCAGCGGTTGGAAGCTGGTGAATGCCGGACAGGAAAGCCATTCTTATGTGACCCGTACTTGTTTCCTCCAGGGAAAGAACAGTTTGTCGGAAGAATGGAAAACATTAGGACGCCTGGATGACAACCGTAAGAATGAGGTAACCGGTTTGCTTACAAAACCGGAATCAGTCCGTTATATCCGTTTGTTGATCGCCCAGCCGTCGCAGGATACAGGTAGTCGTGACGCCCGTATTTATGAGTTGGAGGTTTATTGACGGATTGTCTGACAAAACATAATTAATTTATTAAACTAAAGCGTCTGAATCGGATTTTATTCTGATTCAGACGCTTTTTTTGCTCTCCGAAAAAGTTTGTACACTTCTCCTTTCAGGTTTCATTCGCATGGCAGCCTTGAAAAATAAAGAACTGAAATGAAGGGTTGTATGTTTAGGCTTTTAAAATGCCGATGGCTGGTTATTCGTTCGTCTACCAATAGTTATCCATTCATCTACGGATAGTAGTCTGCTGGTAAAGCATAGGTGTTTCGAAATGTTAAGTCAGGACTTTTGATAACGAAACATATATGTTTTGAAGACAAAAGTCCTATGTTTTGCCAGTCGTTATTTTACCTTGAAATTTCGTATACATTTTTTCACAGTTTCATCCCTTCAGCCGGATATTTTGAAAAACACTCCATTCGTAGCTGACTGAAAGCTGAAAGCAATAGCATGCAATAACATAGAGAGGTGGAGCCAACTAACAAACGGATTCATGCTATATTCAATTTAACTCAGAAAACAGTTGTATTTGATTTCAAATACTTAAGTATTTAGTTACAAATACAATTGTATTTGAATCCGGAAATAATAGTGTTTTTTCTACTATCCTTTGCTCTGATATGGGCGTGCTTATATTTTATTCATGTAATACTCATTTTTTCGTTTTTTCAGCTAGGGTAAATTGAGAAAAAGTTGTTCTTCTTTAGATTCATATAATTAAAAATTCTGTTATGAAAAGAAGAATAGCCTTTTGTCTTTTACTGTTAGTCTGTGTACTTGTTTATTTTAAAGTTCTTCAAGCTGATTTCCTTTATTATTGGGATGATCAGGTTATCGTAATGAATCAGTATACTGTCGGAGGTTGGAGTTGGAATAATCTGTGGCATATTTGTACTGATTTCCATGCAGGACAGTATGCTCCTGTCATGGAGATGAATTTCCTGGCGTTATATACTTTCTTCGGTTATAATCCTTTTTGGTTTCATTTGGCGAATCTGTGTTGGCATTTAGGGTGTGTTTGTCTGACCGGACTGTTTATTGTAGAGTTATTAAAAACACATGGCTATTTTTCAAATAAAGAGATTCATCTGATTGCCTTTTTGACTGCGTTTATTTTTTCTATTCATCCGTTTAATGTAGAGTCTGTAGCATGGGTCAGTGCTGTGAAGATTTTGATATATAGTTTTTTCTATTTATTGGCTGTCATTTGCTATCTACGGTATATTAAAACGATGAAGGAAAAGGATTATCTGCTGACTCTTTTTTTATTTGCCGTTTCGTTTCTGGCGAAGGAGCAGGCTGTTACACTTCCTTTGTTATTAATACTCATAGACTGGTTTTGCCATCGGAATTTGAAAGAAAAGGCATTATGGGTTGAGAAACTCCCATTTTTCATATTGTCTTTGTTTTTTGGAATAATTACGATCCTCTCTCAGGCTGGGGGAGGAGATGCTCCTGTTTTTCCATTCGGACAACGTATTGTTTTGGCCTGTTATACACTCTTTGAATATTTAACAAAGTCGTTATTCCCCATTGGGTTAAATTATTTATATCCGTTTCCGATTCTTCCCGGAGAGAGTTTGCCTGTAAGGTTCTGGATTTATCCATTGTTGGTGATCTGTATAATTTCCTGGTTATGGGTCAATAGGAAAAATAAGTTATTACTTTTTGGTGCATGTTTCTTTGTCATTCACCTATTGGTTGCCTTAAATATTATTTCCACATCCAGACAAGCCATAGTGGCAGACCGATATTCGTATATGAGTAATATTGGAATAATCTTTTTAGTTGTGGTCATGCTCGTCTGGTTAAAAAGTAAATGGAGAAATAAGTATAAATGGAAGGGGATACTTGTTGCTTTCTTAATGTATAGTTTCTATTTGGGAGGATATACATATATCTACTCAACACGTTGGGAAAATACAGAGACTGTTAAGCTGCATATCAATGAGTTGTTGAAAGAGAGAGAAACAGAAGAGAAAAATCAGGCTCAGTCAGAATCGGTTGAGTCGAATTATTAATATAAATATTTTACATTATGAAAAAGAAAAACATTATTTCTTTAGCTGGTGTGGTAGCTCTGTTAATGGGGCTGGGTTTGAATCTTGAATACGCACTGGATGATTATGGATTAAAGAGTAACTCATTGAATTTATTTGTGTTGGCACAAGCTAGTAATTCGGGAGGTGGGGTAACTAATGGAGAACAGGCATCTGTTACTGCGCATTGTAAAAAGACTACAACTACAACTACAACTTCAGGAGGGTCTTCCTCTGTGAGTGGTGGTGTCTCTGCAGGAGGTTTAGGTGTTTCCGGTGGTATATCAGGTACAACTGGTAATACTAGCGGAAATACAATGACCGAAACAACGGAGAAAGAGTTTGATGCTGAGTTATTATATTGTAAGCCTCCTAGAAACTCAGTGGAAACTTGTGTGAATTTCGATCCTTGTAAGTAATGTATATTATATCGGATAAGAAATTTGCTAGCTGATTGTTAGTACTCATTATCTTATCCGATATAATTTAAATATCCATTTTTTATATTTATAATACAAATTAGTCATGCAAATAAATATATTATTGTCTTTATTAGTTTTAGTTATACTTCTTTTGTCTTGCAAAGAAAGTACTAGAAATTTTTCAAGAAAAACAGAAGGAGTTTCTCTGTTAACGAATCTTGAAAAGGCGATAGAGGTGAATATTGATTTAAATAATGATTGCTTACCATTCGATAGTTTAATGACTAAAGTCAGCTATGTGAAGTTGGAAACTACAGGTGATAATCTTATAGGAGAGATTTCTCAACTTTTGTTTGTTGATGATAAAATCATAGTAGTGGATGTCTGGAAATCTAAAATAATTACGGTTTATGATATGAAAGGTCATTATCTATATAAAATAGGATCACAGGGACAAGGTCCTCAAGAATATGCCTTTTTTACCCATGTTTCGTTAACTCCAGATAAAAAAATGCTTGTTATAACAGACATGGGTAGTACTAGCTTAAAATATTATAGTATAGATGGTCAGTTTATTAAATCGATAAAATGCCCATATTGGTTTACTACGAGTGAATTTGTAACAGATAATTTGATTGCAGGTTTTACCGATGGAGGTAATGTTATATCGGACGAAAATGAGGATTATAACCCCCTTTTGGTAGTTACAGACTTATTGGGAAATATTTCTTCATCGGCTTTTCAGAGTTATTATAGGAAGGAATATACGAGTACAATTTTCGAACCGATTCGAAAATTCGAGGATCGTGTACTGTACAATAATCCAAATACAGATTCTATTTATCTATTGACCTCCAATAGTATTGAGTTAGCTTATCATCTGAATATAAAAGGAGCTAAACCAATGATAATAAATGAAGATATAACAAATGATCTATTGAGAGAGCATCGTCGGAATAACCCATTTTTCAATGGTGATTTTATCGAATTAAAGGATGGTGCTATATTTCATATTTTTGAATCAGGATTTCCTGGTTATCGTTTTGGTATTTATTCTAATGCTAAACAGCGCACTTTTTGTTGTAATGACATTCGTTATAATCCTTTTTTCTGTTTTTTTGATGCTCCTAAAGCTCGCTATGGTGATAATACGGTAGTTGTAGATACTCGTTCGGATATTGCTCTTGCTTATAAAGATGAACTATACAAGCTTGGAAAGAAAGAGGAAATAGATGAATTTTACAAAGGCTTGACAGAAGACAGTAATCCGATCTTGTTCTTTTATGAATTAAAATTTTAGTTCTATATTCTCTGAAAATGAAAGAATGAAAAGAATATCTGTTATAGGTCTACTATTTATAATCTTATGTGTATTCTTCAGAGTTTTTGGAGGAGAGATCTGTCTTGTGCCGTCTTCGAGTATGGAGCCTGCAATTCTTATCGGAGATTGGTTGTGGATAGATAAATTGACTTATGGTGCTCGTTTGCCTGTTCGTTGGAGTGATATTCCATTAATAAATGTGTTTACATGGAACAGGACTTTATGGGAAAAAGATAGAGGAACAAATTGGGGGTATCGCAGAATAAAAGGTTTTAGAAGTCCATGCATCTCTGATATCATTGTTTTTAATAGTCCTGAAAGACCTGATATTTTGTTGGTGAAAAGGGTTGCAGGAGTTATTTCTGCCGGAGATACTATTACTTTTAATAGGGAGAATTATTCGAGTTTGAAGAAAATACTTGATAATGAGTATGTCTCTTCCTTTATGAGGAAAAATAACATCTATATAAATGGTAGGGGTGATTCCTGTTACCGGGTAAAGCAGAATTATTATTTTGTGTTAGGGGATAATTCCTCCGAATCTTACGACAGTAGATCGTTTGGTTATATTCCGGAGAGTTCTGTGGTTGGAAAGGTTGACCGTGTGTTGTTTTCGATCGATTGTGATCAGAAGGAATTTTGTAGATTTCGCTTTTTCAGATTGTTTCATCGTTTGCATTGAGATGTTTGCCCGTACTTGACATTACAACAGTCAAGTACGGGAGAGAAGGGCCTTTTGTTCATTACTTATTGTTATCGGTCGATTGATTGACAATCTTTTCCAGTAATTCCTGCATCTTCCCGATAACCGGTTCTTTTTCCAACCCATATTCCGATGCCAAGTGTTCCATTTGAGGGAAAGAAGTCCATACTTTGCCGTTCTTGTCTTCCCAAACAGAAATTTTAAGGGGTAACTCGATGGAGATGGCCGGGTTTTCCTGCATCAACTTTGTTCCTACCTTCGGAGATCCGAAGACAATAACCTGGTTCGGGCGTAAATCTAACCCTACTTCTTCTGCGTTTTTCTGATGATCGAATTTGGCGAATACCGGGATATCCATTTTCTGAAGGATTTGCTCGATCCGTCCCATCGTTTCGTCTACACTGAATTTGCTTGCCTGATTATTCATATTATTTGCTCCTTTTTGTGCCAGCACCACTCCTGCAAACAGGAGCCCTGCCAGAATAGATAAATACTTTCTCATGTTACACCTTTTATTATAGATCATTATTTTACAAAAATAGCGGAATGAGATGCTTTGTAAGATAACAGTTTTGCCTGTTGATTTGTCAATTTTCCGTATTATTTTACTACTTTGGCAGAAAATTTTTGAAATTGCATGCAGTATTCCCGCAGTCATTACATTTATATAATAAACACGCGCGGCGTTGATGGGTGAAGCAGAACTGATAAAGCAGTGTATGCGGGGTGTGAATGCAGCCCGTAAAGAACTCTACGATACTTATGCGGAACAAATGTTAAGCATTTGCTTCCGGTACACAGGAGGTATGGACGTAGCTTACGATCTGTTGCATGACGGATTCTTGAAAGTATTCTCCTCTTGCTCAAGTTTTTCGTATCGCGGAGAAGGGAGTTTGAAAGCGTGGATGAGCCGTATATTTGTAAATACGGCGTTGGAGTACCTTCGGAAAAAGGATGTCCTCAAACAAGTAGTCCCCCTTGATATTATTGCTGAAACAGAAGAAGAGCCTCCGGAGGAGATCGAACAGATCCCGACGTCGGTCCTGATGCAATTCGTCCAGGAGTTACCAACGGGATATCGCACCGTGTTTAACTTATATACATTTGAAGAACGAAGTCATAAAGAGATTGCCGAGCTTCTGCATATAAACGAACGATCATCATCGTCACAACTATGCCGGGCAAAAGCAATGCTGGTAAAGAAAGTAAACGATTACATTCAGAAACAAGCCGGAAGATGAAAATGGAAGATAAATTAATAGAGGAATACCGGAATCGGTCGGTTGAATACCGTCTGCCGTTGCCGGAGGATGGCTGGGAGAGGCTGGAAGCTGCGTTCGCTCCGGCTCCTGCTGAAGTTCGTCGCTTCCCTTATCGTTGGTTGGCGGCAGCAGTGTCTTTTTTGGCAGTTTTAGGTTCTGCTCTTTACTTTATGGGGATAGATAAAGAGATAGAGCCGGTCTTGTCGGATATCGTTCTTCCTGCGGAAAAAGTGGAGAGTCCGTCTGCTCCGGTTGTGCCAGTAGAGCCGATCAAACCGCAACCGGTAGTGAAAAAACTGGCGGCTACAGTGAAAACGGCTGAACCGCAGTTGCCAGACTTGTCGCAGGTAGTATCGGAGGTTTACATGTCTATTTCCGCTTATTTTCATGCGGAGATAGGAGAAGAGCATGCGACGGAAAGTAATTCGTACAATAACCGTTCCGTAGTGGAAAGCGGGCAGTACGAATATGTTCCGGAGAAGAGTTACGAGCCGTTACCGGTGGAACCGGCTCCTTCTGCTAAAGGATGGAGTTTTAGTTTGTATGCCGGGAATATGTTTGACCGCTATTCCTCTGCCACAGGAGGATTGCAGATGTTTAATGCGGCAACCCGTTCGGATGTAAGTGTGAATAATAACCCGGGTTCAGGGACATTTGACGACTACATGAAAGATGTGGCGTCGAATGCTCCTAACTTCGGGGATCCGGCAGACTTTACAATGTTTGAGAAGATTGCCGCTGCGAATTATCAGAAATCGACCGGAACGAAGATGAAGCACAGATATCCTTTGTCTGCCGGCCTTTCGGTTAAGAAGCGGATAAGCGACCGGTTGTCTTTGGAGAGCGGGTTGATTTATACCTTCCTTTCTTCGGAGTTGACCGCCGGTGAAGGTGATTTCTATAAACAGGAACAACGCCTGCATTATCTGGGAATACCTTTGAAGGTGAATTATACGATCTGGAAGAAAGACCGTTTGTCATTCTACGCTTCTGCCGGTGCTATGGCGGAGATGTGTGTGGATGGCAGTCTGAATACGGATTATTATCTGAATAACGTCCGTCAGCGTAAAAGTAAGACAGACCTTGATGTTGATAAAGTACAGTTTTCTGCTTTAGCAGCTCTTGGCGTACAATATGATATAGCAAAACCCGTTAGTATCTATGCCGAACCCGGTATCGCCTATTATTTTGATGATAAGAGTGTGGTTGAGACGATCCGGAAAGAGCAGCCACTCTGTGCATCGGTACAGTTCGGCGTGAGATTTGCTTTTTGATGACTAGGTGATGTTGATTTCCTGTACAGGAAAAAAGATGAGCAGAGTTTCCGACGGGAGGCTCTGCTCTTTCTTTTATATGTGTATATCTAATATTAAGTTACGTCTATTTTTTCATCAAAATAAATTGGAGAATGCAGATGGCAACAGTAAAATAGTCCTTCATAAGATCACATTTCAGTTGTTTTAAAGCGTTGTTGATATGGTATTCAACATTTTTTGTTGAAATTTCCAGTTGATCTGCAATTTCTTTATTTCTAAGACCGCTGTATCGGCTTAGCATAAAAATCTCTCTGGTCCGCATTGGCAATTTTTCTAATGAGATTGCTATTGCCTGGTTCAGTTCCTTTGTAATAAGTATTTCCAGTGAATCATCTTCAAGGACATATATATTGCTCCTTTGATAAACGGTATATTCATTCAGATCATCTATCGGTATTGTATTCAGTTGCAGGCTTTTCAGATAGTTTACGCATTTATTACGGCCGACAACCATCAGATAAGTGATCAGGCAGGTATTATCATCCAGAATCTTTCTTTGATCCCAAAGGACCAGAAAGGTATCCTGTACAATTTCTTTTGCTGCCTCTTTGTTTATCACATAAATATTGGTAAATGCATATAAACGAGGCCAGTAAGATTTAACTATCTGTTCAAAGGCTTTTTCATTGCCATCCTTTAGTTGCTGTATCAGAAAAGATCGGCCCATAGTCCAATGGAGTTTTATCCATCAGTTCCCGAAGTGGATGGTTTATAAAAAGGAAGCGTGAGAACTGTTGATATATCTGGATCTGAGGCTCTCGACTGCCCACAACTCTGATATAAACAACAGACTCACGCTCTTTATCCTGAATACACAAGTATATAACATACCTGTCAGTGTATAACAAGGAAAAGAACATGAGCGTTTTGTTGTCTATTATCCAGAGTTGTTGAAATTGTCGAGATTTCAGATACAGGATAATATCTTTAAACGCTTATGTTTTGCTAATAAGTTGCATCCGGCAACGCTTTGCCTGTCTGCATATCATTTGCAAATATAAACAGAAGATATGAAATTCTTTAGTTTCTACTCAATTTATTGCATTTTCGTTTTCATGTGATAAAATAATAAGATCGGATTATCATCTTCCGTAAGACCATCTAATAATAATTCAGCTAACTTTGAATCGCATTTTTTGAGTATATCATTTCTAGCTCCCACAATTTTGCTGGCACTAACCGGAACAACGATTGTATTATCTCCATAATAAAACCAAGGAATATGAAAAAAGCTAAATAGTGGATTTTTGCATTTCCCATTGTTTTCATAGGTTCTATCCTCTGATTTTATATATACTCCCCATGTTAAATAATCGACATTACTCATGTAATGAAAAACAGCGACATCTTTTAAATCAATAAAATGACTATTGAAATAATCGATGTTTCTCATTTGTTCTCTAAAATCGTCATCAGTTGTTGTCTCATCGATATGTAAATGGTTACCCCCTGCTATATTAAATGCATATTTTGCTTTAAAACTATTTTTGTTAACTTCAAATATAGTATCATTGAAAGGAGGATTAAAATAAATATTTGAGCCAAATCGATGAAGGGGATACCCTGTGGAATAGTGGAATTTATTACTATAATAACTTTTGTATTGTGAATAATATACTTTTCCATTCAAATCCGTTATTATAAATGTCGGTTTATCCGGTGTGCCTGGAATTTCATTTCCTGCATCATAATATCCAATCACAAGCTGATCCGTTATAAATTCCATATTAGAGAATGTATAGGGACGATGTTCTGTTTTTGCTAAAGAAGAGCCTGTTAATTGCCCTCCATTGTCATTAAGATAAAAATATTTCAGAGTCATATTCCCTGTATCCATGATTACCACTTGAGAACTATCAGGAGTTAAGGTCACATAGCTTAAAAATGCATATTCGTCCGGGGCTTGTCCCAAGCGTGAAATTTTGTTCAAAAACCGTCCTTGTTTATCATAAACAGTGACTGTCTTTGAGTTTCCTCTGTCCACCGCAATAATATTATCTTTTGTAAATAATAAATAGTTTATATGACCAATCAGGTTCTCATCCGTAGTCTCCAGTTTTACGAAAGAAACACTATCTATCAATTCATCATAGAAATAACCTTTTCCATGAGGATTCAATTTTATTTCTTTTACATTTTCCAGTGATGGAGCAAATATAGATACTTCAGGCTGATCTTTCTCCATAATCACAGATTTATCCTTTTCTCTTTTACAAGAAAACAAAAATAATATCACTATACAAAATAGAACACAATATTTATTCATAACTTTATATATGAGTAATTCAACATTTGCAAAGTTCCGCCGATGGGGTATTTCCATCGGCGGAACTGTTAATTTTTTAATAAAATCCATCACATGGATTATAATTCACACATCTCTCAACCAAATTGCTTCCATCACACCAGTAATGTTCTCCTGTGGTAGTCTTAATTGTAGTAGTACTCCCATAAACCGTTTCAATACTACACTTTATCCCTTCTTTACGTTGATGTCCATAATCGCTTGAACTGGAACTACCTCCTCCTCCAGATTGAGCCAATACCATAATTGGCAAAGAGTTAGTTTCAATACCATAATCAGCTAGTGCATACTGAACATTCATTACTAAACCTAACATTAGAACTATTGCTCCTAATGTTACAAATACTTTTTTCTTTTTCAGAACAATTATTTATTAGTTATTATTGAATGGTTCTCCATGCTTTTTTAAAGGAGAACTGTTTTCTCTATTTTTAATTTGTTTTCTAACATGACTTTTTAATGTATCTGTGTCTTTCCAGTCTTTTGTGTAGGAGAAACAGTAAGTACCTAAATAAATTAGATATAAAGCAAAACAAGCCGAAATAAGTAACCTTTTCCATTTCTCTGATAAGGCTTGAATAAAATGAAAAAAAATCCAAACTGTTAAAAAAGAAGTTCCTATGCATCCTAAATAAAGATAGCGGTCAACTACTATGGTAAAACGGGATATTGAAATTAGATGTAAGGCTACTGCAACATGTAGAACCAGAAATAAAATGGAAAACATTACAATTTTATTTTTCCTGTAAACAAATAACATTCCAGATCCTGTCAACACTATAATAGGATAAAACCATAAACGTAAAGGAATAGACTCTTCCGGTAATACAGGGAATGGATATATGTATGATAAATTTACAGGTAAAAATGATTTAACCATATATTCGAATGTTGTATAGCAGGCAAATAGAATTCGGTAATCCAACGAATAAATAAGTTCCTCTCCTTCGCTTCCTTGTGAAAGGATTGTTAGAATCCCTCCTAATAAAGACAAAGAGAAAAAAGAGATTTTTTCTACCCATAGTTCTCTATTATGAAAATCTCTGCCGACAAAATAATCTATGAGAAGTAAACAAACCGGTAATGTGACAGCATGTTCTTTTCCTAAGAACGAACAGATAAAGAAAAACAGAGTTAACAGAAAATATGTGTTTCGTCGATTTTGCACATATTTTAGATAACAAAGTAAAGACAGCAAATAAAAAAACGTATATATTAAAACTTTGGAGGCACTAAGCCATGCTACAGATTCTACATTGACCGGGTGAATTCCCCATAGTAATGCGGTGAAAAAGGCTATAATTCTAATATTATACTCAATGTAGACATTACTCTTACTCAATAGCATAATAAAGAATCGATAAACTAAACAAACATTAGCTAAATGCCAGCATAGACTGGTAAGATGAAAAAATGAAGAATCATAACCAAATAAAGTATGTAACAACAAGTAATTCAATTCATTAAAAGGAGCATATTGGCCATGGTAAAAATCAGTTAGTATATACCATAAATTATTAATATTTATTCCTCCTGTGGTGTAATGATTCATCACAACCCATTGATCATCCCATTGATACAGAAAATTATGGTTTATTACTGGGCAATATACCAATATAACTATTGATATGAGCATCAGATAAGGCCAAACAGTGTCGAATGTAGTGTTTTTTTTCATACAATATTTAAAGTTTACAAGGATTGCTTTTACAAGAGGAACAACTTTTTTGGATTTTACCCTAGCTAAAAAATGAAATATTTTTACTTTTTCATCAAAATAAATTGGAGGATGCAAATGGTTACAATGAAATAGCCTTTCAGAAGATCATTTTAATTAGTTGTAATTCGTAAAGGTCATCTATCGGTGTGAGGGGATTTTAGATAAGGTTGAGGTGTTGATTTTCTATACAGGCAAAAAGAAGAGCAGGACCTCCTGTCGGAAATCCTGCTCTTTTTTACTTTTTACTAACATGTACCCGTTGAGTGGGTGCCATATTGTCGTTGCGGTAGTTGATCTGTTCGACTACGTTTTCTGCCAGTTCGCGGAAAGCTGCTCCGGTGATCGTGTCGGGATTCAAAGCGACAGGTGTTCCGTTGTCGCCTCCTTCGCAGATACTCTGTACGATGGGGATTTGTCCTAACAGGGGAATATTCAGTTCTTCTGCCAGACGTTTGGCTCCTTCTTTTCCGAACAAGTAATATTTGTTCTCTGGAAGTTCGGCAGGAGTGAACCAGGCCATGTTTTCAACTAATCCTAAAACAGGGACATTGATCTTTTCGCCGGTAAACATGCTGATACCTTTGCGGGCATCGGCTAAGGCAACTTCCTGAGGGGTGCTGACAACGATAGCGCCTGTGATAGCCAATGTCTGTACCAGAGTCAGGTGGATGTCGCTTGTTCCCGGCGGCAGGTCGATCAGGAAATAGTCGAGATCGCCCCAGTTGGCGTCGCCGATCAGTTGCTTCAAAGCATTACTAGCCATAGCTCCGCGCCATAAAACTGCATCTTCCTTGTTTACAAAGAAACCGATTGAGAGTAGCTTTACTCCGTAGTTTTCTGCCGGTTGTATCAATTCGCGGCCGTCTACCTCTTCCATATAGGGACGGGCGTCTTCTACATTAAACATCTTAGGCTGGGAAGGACCAAAGATATCGGCATCCAGCAAACCTACCTTATAGCCGAGTCCTGCCAGGGCTACAGCCAGGTTAGCGGCAACCGTACTTTTACCTACGCCTCCTTTACCGGAAGATACGGCGATGATATTTTTAACCTGCGGAAGCAGTTTGTCCGGTTCGGGGCGTGCGGCCTGGCGTGCCAGAACTTCGATGTTTCCTTTGATGTCGACATCTTCGCCGACATAAGTCAGGATAGCTGTCTCGGCTGCCTTTACGACTGATTTGATAAACGGGTCGTTGGGTTTCTCGAAAAGGAGGGAGAAGCTCACTTTATTGCCTTCGATCCGTATGTTGTCTTCTACCATGCCCATTTCGACAAGGTCTTTTCCTGTACCCGGATAGCGCACTTTTGCAAGTGCGTCCATGATAAGTTTAGGATATATAGCCATAATATGATTGTATAATTGGTTGTCTTATTTGCCTGAAGCCAGTGCGCTCCGCTTGCTTCGGTTGAAACTGCGGTAAGGATCGAGCTCGATCTCTACGTCCGGTTCTACCAGTTCGTCTCTTTCTTCACAAACAAACTTGATGTATTTGATGTTCAGTCCGCGGTCGAGCCATTGTTGTTCGTAATAGGTTTTGATAGACAGAATATCGTCTACCAACCCTGAATGATACAGGTCGTTGTTGCTGAACAGGACTGGATAGTTGTTGGCTTTTACCATTTCACAGGTGTAAGTGTACATAAAGTTACTGTCGGTTTTGAGGTGGATGATGCCATCTCCTGACAGTATTTCGCGGTACATCTTCATGAAACGGGTGGAAGTCAGTCGTTTGTTTACCTTTTTCATTTGCGGGTCAGGGAAGGTAAGCCATATCTCGGCTACTTCGCCGGCTGCAAAGAAATGTGAGATCAGTTCGATACTGGTACGCAGGAAAGCTACGTTGGTCATTCCCGAGTCATAGGAATCCTTGGCTCCGGTCCACATACGGGCTCCTTTGATATCTACGCCGATAAAGTTCTTGTCGGGGAACAGGTGTGCCAGTCCCACCGTATATTCACCTTTACCGCAACCCAATTCGAGCACGATCGGGTTGTCATTTTTGAAAAACTCCTTATGCCAGTGTCCTTTCAATTCAAATCCTTTCTCTTGCAGAACGGCAAACGGATACTGGAAAACATGCGGATATCCCGCCATATCGTCAAACTTTGCTAACTTATTTTTTCCCATGCTGCAAAGATAATACTTTATTCAAACAATGCCGATACTGATTTTTCCCTTTCCCGTACGATCCTGTCGAATTCGTCTTCCCGTTCTTTCGGTAACCGGGCTTTTTGTATCCATTCATCACTTCCGTAGACACCGGCTTTTTCGTAATCGAACGGTTTGAACCTGATTTTCCGGATCGCTTTTTGATTCTTGAAATGGAAATCTAAGCGATAAGGGTCTTTGAATGCAGGGTCTTGTATGATAGAATGTTTGTCTTTGATGCCTTTCCAGGTATTCCAGTCGTTATCCAGGAACTTGGGAGGCATATTGTTACGCAGGTCCCAATAGCAATTGTAGTCCATATCTATGTTTGCTTTGTCCCAGGGACCTGACAGATATACTCCGTGATCCATTAGTATGATATTGGAAGTAAAGCTGAACGACTGATGTTCTTCGACCCGCGTAAATTGAAGTTGCTGATGATGATTGAAGGCGAAAATATTGTTTCGTATGTAATTCTTTTCTCCGTAATGCTGATGGAAACCTCCGCTTTTACAACCGTATACCAGATTGTTTTCCATAACGACACCGGTACTTCCCTCATCAGTATAAAGTCCCCAGCCGCCATAATCATAAGAATAAATATGATGGATTACATTATTGTGGATACGGGTTCCGGGAGAGATACCCAATGTGTAAACGGCTCCCATATCGGACAATTCTCCCCAACCGATATGATGAATATTATTGTAAGCGATCTCATTATTAACGGCGTAGCTTTTCCCATATCCCCAGACCCAGCCGACGGAAACTCCTGAATACAACAAATCGGATATTTCGTTATGAGTAACTTTGTTGTCGGAAGAATTGAAAATGGCGACACCGACCCCGCATGGAAAAACAAATCCGGTTTTCTGTATGATATTGTTATCGACTGTAATCTTTTTGGTGAGAAGGTTTGGATCGGGAGTTTCATATTCTCCGATCTTTACAGCCCCGGCTCCCAGGTCAGTCAGATAAGAATGTTCCAGATTACAGTTCGTACAGGCTTTTCTGAACCATATAGCGTAGTTTCCTGTATGTTTGATTTCACAGTTTTCAAAACGGATATTATCCGCAAAGTCGAGATGGATTGCGGCATCGACAGGGGAAGCGGCCTGAGCCGGATCATTACCGGTCTTCGGCATGACATACCCTGAATGTTCAAAAGAGAGGTTACGGAATGTGATGTTTTTGACCGGATAGCCTTTTTCTCCCTTTATTGTGAGTAGCCTGTTTAAAACCGGGGCATGGGCCGTGCTTGTTTCCATGATTTCTCCTTTACGGGGAATATAATATAAGTCGCCGGAAGGCTCCATAAACCATTCCCCTTCGGCCGTCATGGCTTGTTTGTAGTTTTCGAGGATGAAACGGCTTCCTTTTTGTATGGGGTTCCAGGGTTTCATCCCTTGTCCGTTCAGGAAAAAATAACCGGAGTCAGGTATTGCCATGGAGAGATATTTACGGGTATTATCCCATTTATGATAGCACATAACCATTACTTCGTTCAACTCTTCTTCGGAGAGACCTTGCAGGGATACCATATCTTCCGGCTTTGCCTGAATACGTTGTGTGGCATATTCTGGGGAACGCCCCGTCCCTTTATAATGAATGGTCTCATCTGCTTTTTCCACAAAGAACCATCCGGTATCGGGAGTCCGGGCCCGGGTGGCTCTGTTTCCATTGACGTACAGTTGCTCGATCTTTAATCCGTAACGGGCAACTTCATCGACGTGCGTTTTCCACCATCCTTCGGGAGTTTTCTCCCAGGAAGTGAGAGTTATTGCCCCGCTGATTACCGGCTTGTCTTTCCCTTCTCCTTCAATGACAACCGGTACGGAGGGAGATTTATCTATCCGTAGTGTTTGGTTCAATGGATAAAAACCGGATTGGATGCGGATATGAACCGTATCGTTGCCGGTAGTATTAAGTCCTTGTTTCAGGGCTTCTTCAATTGTCCCGTAAGGAGATTCAGAAGTCCCTTTTTGAATGTCGGTCGTTCCGGAAGATACATAAATCGTATTCTGTGCAATGATTGCAGATGAACAGACGGATAAAAGATATAAGAATAAATGCCTTTTCATGATTAATAGAGCTTGTCGTTAAACCTAACAAAAATAGCATTTTATTTTAACTTTATCCGTCAGCGGGTTACATTCTTCCCATCTTGGCAACAAATTCGTCGAAGAAGATATCCCGGTAGTTGTTTCCGATGGCTATTTCGTATTTGTCAATATAGATATCATTATTATCGAATGAGGTAATCTGCCGGGTATTGACAATATAGGAGCGATTTACCCGCAGGAATATTTTAGGGAGCAGTTCATGGATTGCTTTCATACTGGTCTTGGTGATGATACGCTGGTCGGGAAGCTGGATAATGACATAATCTTTAAGCCCTTCGATAAAAAGTATATCTTTGAAATTCACTTTGAAGAAGCGACGTTCAGACTTGACGAACATGAATTCGCTTTCTACATTTTCTATGTTTTCCTTATCTCCGGTCAGCAGGAGGGCGTGGTAAGCCATTGCCTTTTCAACTGCTTTTTGAAATCTTTCGGGAATGATCGGTTTGACCAGATAGTCGACGGCATCCACTTCGTAACTGTCGATGGCATATTCGGCATAGGCCGTTGTAAATATGACCAAAGTACTTTTCGGGATGGTACGGGCAAATTCCAGTCCGGTAACCTTAGGCATGCGGATATCCAGAAAGATTAGGTCGACTGGGTGCTCATGGATAAATTTGGCTGCTGAGGCGGCATTGTTGAAAGAGCCGGCCAGCGTCAGTTGTCCGGTCTCATTTATCAGCATCTCCACAGCTTCACGGGCCAGCGGTTCGTCGTCTACGATTATGCAATTCATAGTTCCAATTGTAAATTAACGGTGTAACTTTGTTTCATTTCAATGATTTCCAGTGAGTGACGACCCGGGTATAATAACTCCAGGCGTCTTTTGATATTCTTCAGTCCCAGGCCACCGATACGTGGCTCTTTTACTTCCTCTTCCGGGAGCGGTATGGAGTTTTCGCATCGGAATAGCAACCGGTTGTCCTGTACGATGAAAGAAAGATGTACGAACGAAGCATTCTCGCTGTCCGTATTATGCTTTACTGCATTTTCAACGAAAGGGATAAACAGGAGCGGAGGAAGCCATACCTTATTTATATCACCTTCTTTCGATATGATATAGTTGAAATTATCCCGGCGTATCTTTTCCAGATTCAGGAAATCATTCATAAAATGAATATCCGAATTGAGCTGTATCTTTTCTTGCGAACTGTCGTTAAGCTGGTAACGCAGCAGGTCTTCCAGCTTGAATAAAACTTCTGCCGCTTCGTTGCGTCCTTTTTTAATCAATACGTAGACGTTGTTCAGCATATTGAAAAGGAAATGCGGATTGATCTGGCTTTTCAGGAATTTCAGTTCCGATTGCAGGGTGGTGGCTTCCAGTTCGTCTATGCGCTGGTTGTTACTGATCCAGTGTTTAAAAAGGACGAGGGCGGATGAGGCGGCAACCAGTAATCCGCAGGAGACTGTCGAAGAAATGATATTCAGCCACATCACCGAAGGACTGGGTGGAATGCTTTCGAAGCGGGTATCTTCGAAAAGGGTTTGAAGTGTACCGAGTATGATGATACATAACAGGACCAGGGTCGTTGAGCTGAGCAGGTAACGGAGAAACCGGCCTTTGAGCAGGAATCGCGGTACCAGTACATAGGCATTGACATAGATAAGCATGTCGATCATCAGGAAATAACCGATCCAGGAGCGGATTCTGGGCGGGGTGATGATCAGTTCGTCTGGTGTATCCCAGAATACATTGATCGTAATAAAGAAGACGATCAGTTGCAGCAGGAGATGCCTGTAAACCCTTTTCTGAGGACTTAGCAGAAAGTCGGGTACTATATGGTCTGTCTTAGTTGCCATGTGTATTCATTTTTAATGTAATGGTACTTGTACCTGTCGTCTTTTCCCGCGTGACGGATAGGGAATAATTCTCCGGATAAAGAAGATCGAGGCGGGCCTTTAAGCTGTCCAGTTCTTTCATCTCCGGTTCTGTCGGATCGTCGAATCGGCAGGTGATATGTATTTCTTCTCCTTCCCGGTCGGCTTGTAACAGGATGGAAGGGCGTTTTTCTTGTTTCACCGTTCTTTTCAAGGCATACTGGATGATCGGAACAAGCAGCAGGGGGGGAATCAGGACACCTGTCAATGCTTTGTCGGAAACGATCTGATAGTCGAAAGTGTCCGAATAAAACTTTTCCAGAGCCAGGTAATGAGTCAGGAAGTTGATCTCGGAATTAAGCAGAACCTTATCACGTGCCCCGTCATACAGTTGATAGCGGAGTAGCTGGCTTAGCCGGAGCACCATATCGGCAGCCTTTTGGGGTTCGCTTTTAGATAGTACCCCTGTGCGGTTCAGCGTGTTGAACAACAGGGAGGGATTCACCTGCTCTTTCAGGTTATCCACTTCCGATTGTATCTGTTTTCTTTCCAATTGGTTTACACGCTGGTTTTCTGTCATCCAGTGTTTTAACAGGACAGTCATGGAAATACCGGTAATACAGATCATGTTCAGCATATAATCCGATAAACTATCCAGGATGCTTACCATATTAAAATAAGAACCTCTGACGGGAGGAATACCGGATGAGGTGAATATCCAGTATTCCTGTACATATCGCAGCAAAAGGAGTAATAAGACGGACACGGAAGAGCAAAGGATATAGACCTGATACTTTTTCTTCAGCAGCAACCTGGGAACCAACAGGTAAAGATGCAGATAGCCTACAATGAAATAGGAGATCAGGGTACATAGCCCGGCCAGGTAGACCTGATTTCCCAGTTGTTCTATTCTGGCCCCAAAGGTATAGATGTTCTGGTTGAGCGATACGGCTGTTACAGCCGCGAGCAATAAAATATGACGGGCTATCCTGTATCTGGGTTCAATCAGGAACTGGTATAAGAAAGTTTGTTTATTCATTTTGTTGTCGACCATACAGCGGCTTACTCTTTAGACTGTCCGAAATTACTATTTTATTTGGTATCTGTTTGCATACCGGTTAGAATTCTAGTTTGTAACTGATATTGCTGATAGGAATGCTGTTCCCGTTCCGTTCCATCACACCGCTTTTCAGATTGTAGTGATAACCGTAATATTCTTCCGTTCCGGTTACATTCAATGCCTTGATGGCGAACTCGTGTGCTACTTTCTTTCTGTTTATTTTGTAGCTGACCGTAAAGTTTGCGATAAACATGACCGGATACTGTTCGGAATAAGCCCTTGTTTCGTCATATAGTGCTTCCTTGTCGGGATGTGCCAGGCTTGCTGCATGGTCGAGGGGAGAATAACGCTCTCCTCCTTGCAGGGTGAATTTGGCGTTGGCACTTAATATGTTCTGTCTTTTGGAACCTACCATCCACTCTTTGCCGATCAACGTATTAAGGATAAATCGGCGGTTAAACCGTGTGTTGTGCCAGACGCCGTCTCCTCCTTTGTATTTCGAATCGAAAACAGAGGCTGTGACCAGGTAATAGAATCCGCGGTTCAGATATTGTTCCAGTGTGATGTCTACCCCGATATTACGTCCCTTTCCTTTGTTTACGAGAGCCTCTTCCACATAAAACTCTCTTCGGTTCAATACGGAATAGGAGCTGTCTGCAATAACCGGAACGTCGTACAGGAATTGTGCATAAGGTTCGACTTTAAGAAGCAGATTGTCGGATAATTTATAGCCGAATGTCAGCATCAGATGGTGAGCCTTGGTAAAGTCGAGGTCTTTGTTTACGGATTCCTTTCCGGTGCTTTTGGAATTGACAAAGTAGACATCCATCTTTTCCATCCGACTGTGCAAGCCATATGCCAGGGCAAACGAAGACTTAGTGGTCGGCGCCCATTTCATCCCCAACCGGGGTTCGAGAGTCCAACTGTTATTAAGCGTCAGAACCTGGCAGTTCAAGCCGACATTTACCGAAAGCCGGTCTGTGATACCGAAAGAGGAACTGGTGTAGGCTGAGATCAGGTCGGTCTGTCCTTTTCCTTTTGAGAGAGTATTTAGCGGGGCCGTTTCAAAAGGAGCCAGGTTTAACCGCATATTATAGAACAAACGGGTATAGGTGAAACCTGTCTGGTTGGTATGGCGTGCACTGAATTTCCGGTTGTAGGAAGATGTCAGGGTCAGGTTCGTCGTGTTGTTCTTCTGATAGGTGAATGGAGTGACGGTGTGATCGGCTGCATGGGCATCTTCTGTCGCATTCATACCGGAATAGGTAGCTGCTAAAGTTGTTTTCAACATCGCATTGTTTGGAAAGAAGTACCGGTGGCTTATCCCTCCGGCAGCCATATATTGTTTGGCTGTCGACTGGAAATTATCCCGGGTATGTTCCCATTCCAGCGGATCGTCCTCGAAATCATTTTCGTATTTGTCGATCAGGCTGGTTCCCCACACGGCAAAAGTACCGGCTTTACGTGTCGGAATGTTGAATTTGAAATTCAGATCCTGGTAATTAAGCGTACCGCCCATGTCGAGGCCGGGATAAATGCTGTTGAGAAGTCCGGTGGTAGAATAGCGGTAGTTGAAGATGTAGGAAGCCTGGTGGTTCTTGCTTAGAGGGCCCTCCGAAGCGACATCTATCCCCAATATACCAACCTGAAAGGTGTTCTCCATTTTCCGGTTGTTCCCGTTACGCAGCTTCATGTCGAATACACCGGAAACGGCATTCCCGTATTCGGCGGGAAAGGCACCTGTGAAGAAGTCGGAATTACCCAGAACCTGGCTGCTGAGTGATGATAAGATACCGCCGCCCAGTATGGATATATCGGCAAAGTGGTTAGGATTCGGTATCTCCACATCTTCCATTCTCCATTGCAGCAGGTGCGGGGCATTCCCGTGGATGGATATTCCGTTGCTGGACAGGTTTGCTGCTACTCCGGCAAACGAACTCACCAGACGGGCAGGGTCATCCAGTCCTCCGGCATAGCGGCTGGCTTCTTCCACACTGAGTATCCGGGCACCGGTAGCCGCCATTTTGTTGAGAGGCTGTTCCTTGTTGATCTGTGGGCGGACAACGACTTCGCTTAATTCGTTGACGTTTTCTTTCAGTGAGATGTCCAGATATACTTCCTTCGCGGATGTTACCAGTATTTCGCTGAAGATACCAGGTTCGTATCCAAGAAAAGAAGCCTGTACGTTATGCCGTCCTACCGGGATCTCCGGCAAAACGAATTGTCCGCGCTCGTCCGTTGTAGTGCCTGTGCCCGGCATATCTGAAAGCATGATGGTGACGTCCGGCATCGAATGACCGGATGCTTTGTCGATAACTGTTCCGCGGATAGTCTGCGACGGCTGGTTGCCGGTTGTTTTCTGGCTATACGCTTTGCCCTGCGATAACGGGCTGATAAAAAGGAGTAAAAAGAGTATTGTACGATACATATATTAGTTGTCTGATAGGTTTGTTACTTACTATGAAAGGTTGCTTTGTTTATTGTTTTTCTTTTCTTTGATAAGACTCAGCAGGCCGTATATCTGTTCAAAGACGGCATTTTTCCATTTGCTCCCGGTTATCTCTTCCGTGAAAACTTCTTCAAACGAGTCTAATACCCTGGCGCAATCCTCCGGGTTGACTCCTGACCTCTCTGCTACTGCTGAAATAACTTCTCTCTTGTTCATCTCTTTTTTTTGTTTTTATGATTATGCCACGAAGGTAGCCTGCAATGGGAAGTGCTTTTTAATTTGTAGACGGAAGTGCTTTTCCAGTATACGGAATCCTTCTTATCGTCGACCAGACCGGTTTACATTATTATACATCTTGCTTTTAACTACCGTTATCTTAGGCACAAATTAAACCAAAGGTTATAACAAACTAATTGTTAACACCTTATTTAGTATAATTACCCTGTACAGGATAATCAGATACACTGTACACCCTGGTTATTTATCCTGTACACCTTGTCCGGCTACCCTGTACACCCTGGCAATAAGGAGTCCTGACTTTTCAATTAATTAGTAGGGAGGAACCGATTAGTTTCCGGTGTCCGCGGGTTAGTTTGTAATTACCCTGATGCGGTTACCCCGGGCAGGAATAACGGTTTCATTTCAGTAACAAAAAAATACAGTTCAGTAAATACAGATTACAGTTCAGTAAAATAATCCCGGCCTCTTATACCTATATATAATAAGTTTGTTTCAGAATTAATGTAAGATGATTAAAATTATAGAGAGATGGGAAATACTTTTTTATTAGCTTTGTTGGCATCGTTTACGTGTGCAGATTATCGTTTGGATCAAATAACACATGAACCGGTTCCGGAAGGAGAAAAAGTGGCTCCGGAGATGCCGGATAGATTTCCTTTTGATGAGTGCGGACGAACGATCGATGAATAAGCCGGATGTCTTTTGCTGACATTCGTTGTGTGTATTGAATTAATTCTGTTACTTAAAATTTAAAGACGTATGAAGAAGTTATTTTTATTTGCTTTGGCTGTTACGGCTTTATTCTCTTCTTGCGAAAAAGATCCCGATCTGAATAAGCTCGACAGCGATTATGCTGTTTATACGAATTATGATAACGGCATTCAGTTTAACAAATTCAGTTCTTATTATCTTCCTGACAGTATTCTGGTCGCCGGTGGCGGTATGAAAGCCCAATACTGGAAAGACGAGAATGCTCAAAAGATCATTAGCGAGGTGGTTGCCGAGATGGACGACCGGGGATATACCCGTGTGGATGACAAAGAAAAAGCCGATATCGGCTTACAACTGTCCTATGCACAGCAGACTACGCAGATCATAACTCCGGGTTACGGTTACGGCTATGGTTGGTGGGGTGCCGGTTTCTGGGGCCCGTTCTGGAATGACTGGTATTATCCTTATCCGGTTTCCTACAGTTATGACACCGGGACGTTTGTTGCGGAAATGGTTGACCTGACAGCTAAATCTGCCAATCAGAACAAGAAAGTCGATCTGCCGGTTATCTGGCATGCTTATGCTTCGGGGTTGGTCTATAACAATTCGCGTATCGACATGCAGCTGACACTTCGTGCTGTGGAGCAGGCCTTTGAACAATCTCCTTACCTTAATATACTGTATACTGATAAATAATAAATCCGGAAGATTATGAAAACGATAAGATACATTTTTAAGAAACAATTCATATTGTTGATGATACTGTCCGTTTTCTGTTTGAAAGGACAGGCACAGGTGGAAGATAACCTTCATTTTAATGTGGACTGGCAGATGAACGCACCTATCAGTACTGATTTTGCGGATAAGATCAGTGGCTGGGGGATGAATTTCGAAGCCGGTTATTATGTGACTCCGCGCTGGTCGTTGGGAGCATTCCTGAGTTTCCATACCAATCATAAATATGTGGACCGCCAGACATTGCAATTGTCGCCGACCCAATCGCTGACTACCGACCAGCAATTGTCGGCTTTCCAGCTTCCTTTCGGTCTTTCCACTTCCTACCGTCTCGGACATAATGATTATCTGAAGCCGTATGTCGGAGTGAAATTGGGAGCGATGTATGCGGAGAACTCCAGTTACATGACGACTGTCCGTTATTATTCAAATCCCTGGGGCTTCTATGTTTCTCCGGAGGTCGGAATGAATATTTATCCCGTACCGGATAAGCGTTTTGGCTTCCATGTGGCTCTGTATTACAGCTATGCCACCAACCAGACAGATTTGCTGACCTATTCGATGAACGGGCAGAACAATCTGGGGTTCCGTGTCGGTTTATGCTTCTAATCAATCCAACAAATAATGCAAAACAAATACAACCATTTTTTCAACTTTTTCCTGTTCTCGGGATTAGCCTGTTTCTCACATTTGTTTCTGGTGCTTTATTCGGACCTTTCACCGCAGCATCAGAACGTGTTGATTTCTTTCTGGGCTTTCCTGTTGGTTGTATTTGTTTTTAATGTGATTGGGTTCAGTATTATCCTTATCAGTGAATGGCAGCGGAAAAGCTATCAGGTCCTGATGAAAAGGAATAATCAGTTACTGATCAATTGCCTGTTGATGGCGGGACTTTTGTTTTTGATAAACTATCTGCTGTCTTCTGTCGTAAAAGTATTGTTGGAGATACCTTCGCCGTTTGTGTTGAAGGGAGCCGGCTTCCGGATGATGTTTGTGGTATGGCTGGTTGAGATGGTGATTGTTTGTCTTACGATGGTAGCTAACTTCTACAGGCAGTTGATCGTTCTCCATGAAAAAGCGAATAAGCTGGAAGAGAGTGCGATAAAGTCACAGTATATCGCTTTGCAGAATCAGTTGAATCCCCATTTTCTTTTTAATAACCTGAATACGCTGATTTCGGAAATAGAATATAATCCAAAGAATGCGGTTGTGTTCACCCAGCGTCTGTCGGACGTTTACCGTTATATTTTGCAAAGCCAGCAGGAGGGGCAGGTCACTTTGCGTTCGGAACTGACTTTCCTGAAATCTTTTATCTTCCTTCATCAGGTGAGGCTGGGGGATTGTATCCATGTGGATAACCGGATCGACTCTTCCTTGCTGGAAAAGAAAATACCATCTTTCACATTGCAGCTACTGACTGAAAATGTGATTAAACACAATACAATCAATTCGGATAACCCGATGACGATTTATCTGAGTACTTCGGATGATAAAAAGAAATTAGTGGTAAGCAATGAAATAAGGCTCAAGCAGAATGTAGTCAAGTCGGGTACCGGACTGAAGAATTTATCTACCCGTTGTAAACTGGTTAGCGATCAGGATATATCGATAGAGAATGATTCTAAATGTTTTACCGTTAAAATCCCATTATTAAATGAATAAGATAAAAGCTGCCATCATAGAAGATGAAATCCCGGCGGCACGTTTGCTGAACAAAATGTTGACGGAGTTGCGCCCTGAATGGGAGATCCTGGTCTTGCCGGGTAATGTGGAAGGTGCCGTAAAGTGGTATCAGGATAATCCCCATCCCGATATCCTCTTTCTGGATATCCAGCTGACCGATGGCGTTTCTTTTTCTTTTATCGAACAGGCGAATCCGGAAAGCATGATCGTATTTACTACGGCTTACGACGAATATGCGATCCGTGCTTTTAAAGCGAACAGTATCGATTACCTGTTGAAACCGATCGATAAGGAACGGCTGGGCGAAGCTTTGGAGAAATACGAAAAGCTTACTTCCAGGTTCTATAAAGAGTTTAATAAGCAAGGAGATATCCTGGAGATACTTCAGAATATAACCAATCCGGCAAAGAAATACAGAACCCGTTTCCTTATTTCGGGGGAGGACAAATTGTTTACGTTGCAGGTGGATGATATTGCTTATTTCTATTCTGAAAATAAAATAACCTTTGCCGTAACTAATCAGAATAAAGAACATATTATAGACTTGTCTCTGGATAAGTTGTGCGAGCAGCTGGACCCGGATCGCTTCTTCCGGACAAACCGGCAAACGATAGTTAGTGTACAGGCCATCCAAAAGATAGAATCTTATTTCCTGGGAAAAGTTGTCGTGAAAGTTATTCCTCCTTTTAAAGATAAGATTATCGTCAGCCGTGAAAAGATCAGTGCTTTCAAGCTGTGGCTGAACTATTGAAAGAATCTGTTTTAGCTCTAAATAATTGACTGATTTGTTTTTTCAGCGAATATAATATACTTTTGATGCAATAATTGCAGGAGTAATATTGTAAGCAATTGAAAGAATGGAGAAGGAGTTAGAGGTAAAATATCTTGAAGCATTGGGAGAAGGAGACCACGAGGCATTCAATATGCTTTTTATGTCTTATCATTCTTTGGTAAAACGATTTCTTTTCGGGTTTATCAAAGAGGAAGATGAGGTGTTGGATCTGGCCCAGGAGGTTTTCATTAAGGTCTGGACCCATCGGAAATCGGCTGCATCGGCTGATTCTTTCAAAGCCTATTTGTTTAGAATGGCCCGTAATGAGCTTTACAATTATTACAAACTAAATGCAATTCATGAGAACCACCTGGAGAGATATTACCAACAATCCGTTTGGGTAGATGATTTGATGGAAGAACGTATTTTAGCGGAAGAACTGGGACTTTTACTGGACATCGCTGTAGAGAATATGCCTCCCCAGCGAAAACAGATTTTTAAAATGAGCCGGAAAGAAGGCCTTTCGAACGAAGAAATCTCCCTTAAACTGAATATAAACAAAAGAACTGTTGAAAACCATATAACTCAAGCCCTTGCAGACTTGCGGAAAGTCCTGAAAATAGTATTACCTTTTTTTATTTAAAAAAAATCACTTTTAGACTGTGTGTGTTTCTTTTTCTGTTTGTCTTAATTATATAAGACTAAAAATAGAATGGAGAAACGACATCTACATACTTTGTTTTCCCGCTTCTTTGGAAATGATTTTCCCAAAGAGGTACGTAATCGGTTTGCCACCTGGTTTATCCGGGAAGAACAGGCCGATGAGAAGGAAGAGGTATTAGAAGATATATGGAACTCATTACCGGAGACGATAGATTTTACATCTTACGCAGAGTTGAAAAAGGTGAACAAGCGTATTCATCCTGAAAAGAACTCTTTCTACCGGCGATTGGCTGTTATTGCTGCAATTATTGTATTGCCCTTATTGGGGATTGTCACTACTACATGGTATTATAAATATGCCGGCATATCATCTGATATGCATATGGTAGAATGCTTTGTTCCGAATGGGGAAAGAAAGCAGGTTATTTTACCGGATGGTTCTATTGTATGGTTAAATGCAAATTCAGTTTTAATCTATCCCGAAAAATTCGGAAAAACACGAACGTTGTTCCTGAGTGGAGAGGGGCATTTTACAGTCACTAAAGATAAGGAAAGGCCTTTTATCGTAAAAACGAATTATTTGAATGTCGAAGCTTTAGGAACAGTCTTTGATGTGCATTCTTATCCGGAGGAAAGTGAAACCACAACTATCCTGGAATCAGGCTGTGTCAGGGTTGACGATAAAATAGGTTCATCGGGTTCTGTCATTCTGCACCCAAACGAACAACTGACCTATAACCATGCAGATGCTTCTTTTCTTAAAAGCTATGTGGATGCTTCCCGGTTAAACTCCTGGACGAAAGGGTATCTGATTTTCCAGCAGGAAACGTTAGCGAATATTTTCCGTGCGTTGGAAAGACAATATAAGGTAAAGATCAATTACAATGATACCAAATATGCAAGCATGACATTTACTGTTCGCTTCCATGCCCGGGAATCCCTGGAAGAGGCATTGGATGTTTTAAAAAGAATTGGAGTTAACTTTAAATATAAAATTGTAGACAATGATGTATATATTCAGTAACAACTAAAAAACAACAATATCATGAAAAAAAGGTATCCGGGAAGCTGACGGCCAATCACTTCTTCCCGGACTGAAATCGAAAATCATCCCGATTTTTGGGGCGTTATATATGCCCTTAAATCAAAAAGATAGTATTCAATTTAATTCTTAAATATACAAAGTTATGAAAATATATAACAAATCACGAAGATGTGTGGTAAATACTTTTTATAAATCTATTTACATTGCATTATTCTTGTGCTGTTCTTTTATAGTAAAAGCTCAAAATCAATTAATTACACTCTCGAAACAAATGACCTTAAAAGAGGCTTTTGTTGAGATAGAAAAGCAAACAAATCTTTCAGTAGACTATAATGACCAATTAATAAATGCGAATGAACGTATTAAAAAGGCATATAATAATACGCAGTTGAATGAAGTTTTAAATGCTATATTGAAAGACGCCAGTTGTTCATATTCAATTCAGGGAAGCCATATCTTAATTACACCTAAGACTGCTCAGCAGGTGAAAAATCAGACTATAACCGGTACGGTTACTGATGAGTTGGGCGATCCGATTATTGGTGCCAATGTAATTGAAGAAGGTACAACTAACGGAATTATGACTGATATTGATGGTAAATTTTCATTGTCAGTATCAGCCGGTTCTAAAATTCAGGTTTCATATATAGGGTATATAACTCAGGATATAAAAGTCGGAAATAAGAAAACTTTCGCGGTCGTATTGAAAGAAGATTCTCAGGCTTTGGAAGAAATTGTAGTTGTGGGTTACGGTACACAGAAGAAAGGTGTCGTAACAGGATCTATCGCAACTGCAAAGGGGGATGATATTATCAAGAGTCCGACTCAGAACTTAGGACAGGCTTTGGCCGGTCGTTTGCCGGGCCTTATTGTGACTAACGGTAGTGGTGAACCGGGTGCTGACGGGGTAACGATCAATATTCGTGGTAAGAGTACAACCGGAAATAATGATCCGTTGATCCTGATCGACGGTATTGCCGGTCGTGGTTCTTTGGACAGACTTAATCCAAATGATATTGAGAGTATTACAGTTTTGAAAGATGCTTCTGCTGCTATCTATGGTTCGCGTTCTGCCAATGGTGTTATTCTGGTAACAACCAAGAGAGGTAAAACAGGAAAACCGTCCATTAGTTATTCTTTCAATGTAGGTTTACAGCAACCGACACGTGTGCCGGATCTGGCAGATGCTGCTACTTTTGCTGAAGTGACGAACGAGTTGGAATCATATGACGGACGTGTTCCCCGGTATACCGCTGATGAAATAGAATTATTCAGGAACGGATCGGATCCGATACATTATCCGAATACAAACTGGGCAGATGAGGTACTAAAGAAAGCCGCTTTTCAACAGAGACATAATGTATCTGTTTCCGGAGGTACGGATGCTGTTAGTTATTATGTAGGTGGTGGTTATTCCAGTCAGGATGGTATCTTTAAAAATGGATCGACAAAGTATGAACAGTATGATATACGTTCAAATATCGATGCTAAAATTACTAAAGACCTGAAAGTCTCGGTGGATATCTCGTCTCGTTTAGAAGATGCAAATTTCCCCAGCATGAGTGCCGGTGATATATTCTGGCGTATAACCAGATCTTATCCTACTGTTTTAGCTCAGTATCCGAATGGGTTACCGACAAATGGTTTGGATAGTAACCCAATCGTGATGGCTACAGATAAAACTGGTTATGAATATGATAAGAAGGCAGTATTTAATGGAACTATTACTGCAGACTGGAATTTATCGTGGTTGTTGGATGGTTTAGCAGCAGATGCTTATATGGCTTATGACCGTATAGGAAAAGACCATAAAAAATGGCAGACCCCCTGGTCTTTTTATACATGGGATGAGGCTACCGATACTTATACGGAACACATGAACACACTTGTTCAGCAGACCTCATTGAGACAAGAGCATTTAGCTGATTGGTCGCTGACATTGAATGCCAAATTGAAGTATAAGAAAACATTTGGCAGTCACGGGATAGATGCTATCCTCGGTTTTGAACAAAACAGCTATAGAAAGGATAATTTCTGGGCATCTCGTGGAAGTTTTATGTCTACAGCTATCGACCAGTTGTTTGCCGGTACATCCAACAAAGATTATTATGATAACTCCGGTGATGCTTCAGAAAGTGCACGTCGCAGTTATTTCGGACGTGTCGCTTATGATTTTGCAGGTAAGTATATGGCTCAGTTTAATTTCCGTTATGATGGTTCATATATTTTCCAGGCAGGACAGCGTTGGGGCTTTTTCCCGGGTGTGTCTGCCGGTTGGAGAATGTCGGAAGAGAGCTTTATCAAAGATAATATCGACTGGATCAATAATTTGAAGATACGCGGATCATTCGGTAAGCAAGGTAACGATAATATCGATCCTTTCCAGTATTTGCTTAAATATAATCTGGGTCGTAATTACGTGTTTGGCGGAACTGATATGGTTGGTTTATATCAGAAAGGTTTCCCTAATAATAATGTAACATGGGAAGTTGCCGATACCTGGAACATCGGTACTGAAGGAACATTCTGGAATGGACTTTTAGGTTTTGAAGTTGAATATTTCAAAACAAAACGTTCTAATATTCTGGCAAAGCGCAATGCTTCTATTCCTAAGTATACAGGTTTGATCGATTTGCCGAATGAAAATATCGGACGGGTTCAAAACCAGGGTATGGAAATACAGTTGAGCCATTTCAATAAGATCGGTGAAGTGAACTTCCGTGCAAGTGGGAACTTTATGTTTGCCAGAAATAAAGTTTTGTTCATGGATGAAACTCCATGGGGTGAAGGACATGAGTATATGAATGAAACAGGTGGTCCGATGGGAGCTGGTCTGCAATATCGTGCTATAGGAATTTTCAGAGATCAGGCAGCATTGGATAGTTATCCTCATTTGGATGCGGCCCGTCCTGGTGACTTGATTTTTGAAGATGTTGATGGCGATGGTAAAATAACCTCACTGGACCGTGTTCGTCAGAATTTGACCGGTTTCCCGGAGATTATCTTTGGCTTGAACTTGTCGGCTGATTGGAAAAACTTTGATATTAGTGTACTGTTTCAGGGACAAGCTCGTGCTGTAAAAGATGTAATTAGTCGTATGGATGCAACGTCGAATTTCTATAAATGGAGAGCTGAAGATCGTTGGACAGAAGATAATATCGATGGAACAATGCCCCGTGCCGGTGGTACTATCAACTATGGAGTCGAAAATCCGTGTAGTTTCTGGACACAAAATGCTTCTTTCGTACGTTTGAAAAACCTGGAAATAGGATACACCTTGCCTAATTTGTGGTTTAATAAACTACGTATATCAAACTGTAGAGTTTATTTGAGCGGACAGAACCTGTTTGCTCTGGATCATATAAAATATGTGGATCCGGAAGGAAGCGGAGAAGGCAGCTATTATCCTCAAATGAGAATCTTTAATATAGGATGTAACTTAACTTTTTAAAAAGGGAAAAAGATGAAAAAGATAATATATTTGGCAGTTTCCGCACTGTTAAGCTTTAGTTCTTGTAGCGATTTTTTGGATAAAAAACCGTTGGATTCACTTACAGAGGATGCTGTTTTTAATGATGATGCTTTGCTCACTGCTTATGTGACAGCTTGTTACAATGCTTATCCGAACGGTTTTGATGAAGCAATGTCTTCCTCGGCTACAGATGAATCATATACTCGTCATGGAGATGGTAGTTCTAATATTGTAGCAAGGGGAGAAATGAACCCGGATAATGTTGAAAACTTTGACTCCGGTCGATTTTCCAACTTTAATTACTGGAATACAGCTTATGAGTATTTGCGTAACATCAACACGTTCTTTGCAAAGTATGAAGAAGCTCAGGTTACGGAAGAATTAAAGAGCCGTCTGTATGGTGAGATGAAATTTATTCGTGCTTTTGTGTATTCTAATCTGATATGGCGTTTTGGTGGTGTTCCTATTATTACGAAAGCGTATACATTGGAAGATACGGATTATTCTATCACACGAAATACTTATGAGGAATGTGTAGATTTTATCTTAAAAGACCTGGATGAGGCTATTGAGCATTTACCAGCAAAAATGGAAGGTGAAAATAAAGGCCGTGCCTCTGCAGATGCTTGCAAAGCATTGAAATCAAGACTGTTATTGTATGCTGCAAGTCCTTTGGTAAATACTTCTAATGATCTGAAAAAATGGGAATTGGCACGTGATGCGGCTAAAGCTGTAATCGATCTGCCAGGTTATAGCCTGGCTTCGGATTATAGAACTCTTTTCTTGGAAGACAATGACGAAATTATTTTCAGACGTTATTATACGAAAGCGAATGCTAACAGAGTGAATTTGTTTAATTCTCCTAATGGTTACGGTGGCTGGGGTGGTAACTGTCCTATTCAGAATTTAGTGGATGATTATGAGATGAAGGCTACGGGTAAGAAACCGGCAGAAGCTGGTTCCGGTTATGATCCGGCAAATCCGTATGAAGGTCGTGATCCTCGTTTTTATGCAACGGTTCTTCATAATGGTGCAATGTTCAGAGGACGTGAGGTTGAAACATTTATTCCTAATGGGCAAGATAGTGAACAAGGAGCCATTGGAAGCTGGAACTGTTCGAAGACTGGTTACTATTTGCATAAATTCCATGATGAAAATCAGGTTGTTAATGAATCGGAAGCAACTACTGTTCCATGGACTTTCTTCAGACTGGCAGAATTTTATTTGAATTATGCCGAAGCCCAGTACTATTTGGGTAATGAAGAAGAATGTCGTAAAGCCATCAATGTAGTACGTTCGCGTGAAGGAGTAGAAATGCCTCCGGTAACAGCTTCCGGAACGGAATTGCTTGAAAAACTTCGTAATGAGCGCAGAATAGAATTAAGTTTTGAGAACCAACGCTATTTTGATTTAAGAAGATGGAAAATTGCTGATGAGTATGAAAATAAGAATTCTATTGGCATAAAAATTGAAAAGGATGAAAATGGTAATTTCAAATATACTGAAATCACTGTTTTGGAACGTAATTTCCTTCCGCAGCATTATTGGTTGCCAATTCCTCGCTCAGAAATTATAAAGAGTAATTATACTTTGGAACAGAATCCTTATTATAATTAATTCGAGTGTAAGTAATTGATTAAAAAAAGCGCATAAATGACACAAATTTGTCAAATAACAAACATGCTATTATCATTTTTGTTCCTTAATTTGTGTCATTATGTGCTATTTAAATAGAAAAAGATGAACTCAAAAGTTTTTATATTCATACTTTTAAGTGTATTGTTGCTTCCGACAAGTTGTGTTGAGGCAAGTAAGGCAAAAGAGGAGAAGAAAAATACCGCTCCGCGAATAATCAATATAGTCAATTTTATCCGCCAGACAGACTATCGTCTGGAAAACTCGGATGCACTGATGTTTGAAACGGTGGAGAAACAAATCGACCTGGTTAATCAGTATAACTTTCCGGCAACTTTTCTGTTTCAGTATGATGCCCTGATCAATCCGGAGTATCAGAAATTGATGAAAACTAAGCTTAATCCTACATGTGAACTTGGTGCATGGTGGGAAATTACCCAGCCTCATGTGGAAGCTGCCGGATTGAAATGGCGTGGAGAACATTCATGGGTATCGACAGCCAATATCGCTTTTACTCCGGGATATACTCTGGAAGAAAGGGAAAAACTGGTGGATGTCTATATGGCGAAATTTAAGGAGATTTATGGTAAATATCCTAAGTCTGTAGGTTCTTGGTATGTTGATTCACATACGTTGGAGTATATGTATAAAAAATATGGTATTGTCGCTTCCTGTAACTGCAAGGATCAGGTTGGTACTGATGGCTATACATTGTGGGGAGGGTATTGGAACCAAGCCTATTATCCCAGTAAGCTGAATGCATATATGCCGGCCCAGACAGACGAATTCCAAATCCCGGTACCTGTATTCCGTATGTTAGGCAGCGATCCGATGTACCAGTACGATGCAGGGATCGGAACGAATCATCAGGGAGTCATCACTCTTGAACCTGTATATAAAGGTGGAGGAGGTGATAAAAAATGGATTGAATATTTCATGGAGTCTATTGTCGATGAACCCTGTCTGGCATTTAATTATGCGCAGGCCGGACAAGAAAATTCATTTACATGGGCAGGTATGGGCAAAGGACTGGAACTTCAATTTCCGATATTCGACTCATTGAGTAAAGCCGGAAAGATCAGAGTAGAAACGCTCGAAGAATCCGGTCGTTGGTTTAAGGAACAATTCCCTAAAACTCCGGCTACTGCTATTACTACGCTCGTCGATGTCCGGAAGGAAGGTAACAAGTCTGTATGGTATAACAGCCGCTTCTATCGTTCTAACCTGTATTGGGAAAAAGATGGTTTTTGCTTCAGGGATATTCACTTATTTGATGAAAAAATGAAATCGGAATATCTGGATACTCCGGGTATAGGCGGACAATTTTTCTATTATACATTGCCGGTAATCGACCGGTTCTACTGGAGTACACCCGAAGATAAAACGGGTCTTAGAGTAGTGGAACTGGATAAGAATGGAAATAAAACGGGTGTAGTTCTGACAGACCCGGTTGTTAGTGAACCCTCGAATAGTGTATTGAAAGTAGAATCCAAAGATAAAAGTGGAAATACTTTTATCTTTACGTTCTATGAAGATAAGATCGATGTTTCATGTAAAGCTACCGGAAAAAAATTGGATTGGGCACTGGAACTGAAAGTTCCTCAGGAAAGGATCGGCCAGTTGCCATTCAAGAATTTCGGTAAATCTTCTATTCAATCGGAATTCAGAGGATTCGATTATACTATAACGTGTAAAAAGGGTAGTATCGTTAAAGGCAATAATACAGACTATGTCCTGCGCTTTGTTCCGTCAGGCAATGGATTGGTTATCAATTGTGCGAACTGATTTTTTATAAGAGCCTGGCCCCTGGTTTACAGATAGGGACCAGGTCTTTCTCTTTGGATAGATACATACTATCTTATATAACTGATTCTAAATTTAATATTATGAGAACATTTGTTTTTATTCTTTGGACATTTCTTGTCTTCAGCAATTCTGTTGCTGCTCAATTTACGGAAAAAGAGTTTGATGTAGATCTATGGACCAACGGACTTCCGAATACGAATGGTATAGATCGGACACCTTTTGATGACAACATCCAGAATTACAAACCTTCGTTACGTGTTTTTTTACCCTCGAAGGAGAAAGCGACCGGACGTGCCGTTATTGCTTGTCCCGGTGGGGCTTACGGAGGTTTGGCTTATGGACATGAAGGATATGAGTGGGCACCTTTCTTTAATAAATTAGGTATTACTTTGGTTGTTTTGAAATATCGTATGCCGCGTGGAAACCGGGAAGTCCCGTTTTCTGATGCAGAAGAGGCACTACGGCTGGTAAAAGAGAAGGCGAAAGAGTGGAATATTAATCCGGCTGATATAGGGATCATGGGTTCTTCGGCCGGCGGACATTTGGCTTCCACTATGGCAACACATGTAAAATCAAGTGTGCGACCGGCTTTTCAGGTGCTGTTTTATCCTGTGATCACAATGGACAAATCATTTACGCATCTCGGTTCTCATGATAATCTATTGGGAAAGGATGCTTCCCGGGAACTGGAAGATCAGTATTCCAATGAAAAGCAGGTAACCAAAGATACCCCGAGAGCTTACATTGCTTTTTCGGACGATGATGATGCGGTTCCTACTAAAAACGGTGCACTTTATTACCTGGCATTGAAGGAAAATAATGTACCGGCTTCTTTCTTTATCTATCCTTCCGGAGGACATGGATGGGGCAGCAGGAAAGATTTCAAATACAATAAGGAAATGTTGCAAGATCTGGAAGCCTGGCTTCAGAGTTTTTAAAGAAATAGGGTATCATTACAGATACTATCAAATATATTACATCAAAAATCATTTTTATAACCAATATTTCTCTTAGAATATGGAGCTTTGGAACGGCTAATGTTCTGACTAAGATAATTCATATAAATGATTTTACTATAAAATAACAAGCGGATGAAAAAGCTTATATTATTTATTACTGTTACTACTTTCTTTAGTTATTCCGGCGCTAACGGGCAGTCCGTTCGTTTGACCGGCTTACAGAGTGATCACCTTGAAACCCCGATAGGTATCGATAATCCGGCTCCTCGTCTTTCATGGAGGATGGACGACAGCAGGAAAGGAGCGAAACAGACTTCATATCGTGTGCTGGTGGATAAAGACTCGATGAAAGTTGTCAACGGGAAAGCTGATATATGGGATACCGGAAAAATAAACTCCGGAGATATGTTGATCACTTATGCCGGTAAACAACTCGAACCTTTTACTAAATATTACTGGAAGGTGATAGGCGGCGATCTGGAAAATAAAGAAGTATCTTCGTCGGTCAGTTCTTTTGAAACAGGAATGATGGATATAAAGAATTGGCAAGGAGCCTGGATTGGCGACGGAAAAGATATAAATTATGAGGCAGCCCCTTATTTCCGTAAGAAATTTGCAACCAACAAAACGATTAAATCGGCCCGTGCCTATATTGCTGTTGCCGGTCTGTATGAATTGTATATCAATGGTGAGAAAATAGGCAATCATCGCTTGGATCCGATGTACACCCGTTTTGACAGACGTAACCTGTATGTCGCTTATGACGTGACAGAACAGCTTCGGAACGGACAGAATGCGATCGGTGTCCTTTTAGGAAATGGCTGGTATAACCACCAGTCGAAAGCTGTCTGGGACTTCGACCGGGCTCCCTGGCGTAACCGTCCGACTTTCTGTATGGACCTTCGCATCACTTACAGCGACGGAACTGTAGAAACCATCCCGACCGACCTTAGTTGGAAAACATCTTCAGGTGCATTGACCTTCAATAGTATTTATACCGGAGAACATTATGATGCCCGCCTAGAACAAAAGGGCTGGAATACTCCGGACTTCGATGATTCCAAATGGCATGGAGTCGGTTTCAGAGGTGTTCCTTCTCAAAATGTGACGGCACAACAGATCCGTCCGATCCATAATGTACTGACTCTTCCGGCGAAATCTCTTAATAAGATAGATGATAAAACCTATGTATTCGATTTCGGTCAGAATATGTCGGGTGTGACCAATATAAAGCTGTCCGGACAGGAAGGTACGGAGGTTCGGATTAAGCATGGAGAACGGCTTTTTGATAATGGGCGTATCGATATGTCCAATATCGATGTTTATTACAGGGGAGATAAGGAAAAAGATCCTTTCCAGACGGATATTCTGATCCTGAGCGGTGGCGAAGATGAGTTTATGGCTAAGTTCAATTATAAAGGATTCCGTTATGTGGAAGTAACCAGCGATAAGCCGATAGAATTGGATCAGAATAGTCTGACTGCTTATTTTATGCACAGCGATGTTCCGCCTGTCGGTACAATCAAAACATCGAGCGAACTTGTCAATAAATTATGGTGGGCAACCAATAATGCTTATCTCTCGAATTTGATGGGTTACCCGACCGACTGTCCGCAACGTGAAAAGAACGGTTGGACAGGAGACGGTCACTTTGCTATAGAAACTGCCTTGTATAATTTTGACGGTATTACAGTATATGAGAAATGGCTGGCAGACCATCGGGATGAACAGCAGCCTAACGGCGTACTTCCTGATATTATCCCTACAGGTGGCTGGGGATATGGTACGGATAACGGATTGGACTGGACGAGTACGATAGCTATTATCCCCTGGAACCTGTATATGTTTTATGGTGACAGCAAACCTTTATCCGATTGTTACGAGAATATCAAGCGTTATGTCGATTATGTGGATCGCACAAGTCCTAACCATCTGACAACGTGGGGACGTGGAGACTGGGTTCCGGTTAAATCGCGTTCAAATAAAGAATTTACATCGTCTGTTTATTTCTATGTCGATACCAGGATTCTGGCAAATGCAGCCAGGTTGTTTAATAAACAAACAGATTACGAACATTACACAGCTCTGGCTGAAAAGATCAAAAAGGCAGTAAATGACAAATATCTGAACAAGGAAACTGGAATATATGCAGAGGGTTCTCAGACAGAACTGAGTGTTCCCTTGCAATGGAAGATCGTTCCTGAAGAGATGATTGCCAAGGTGGCACAAAACCTGGCAAAGAAAGTGGAAGAAGCCGGATTCCATCTGGATGTCGGTGTCCTGGGTGCGAAAGCGATTCTGAATGCCCTGAGCGAAAACGGATATCCTGAAGTGGCCTATAAAGTAGCTGCGCAAGATACTTATCCGTCATGGGGGTGGTGGATTGTCAACGGTGCAACGACTTTGCTGGAAAACTGGGATTTGAAGGCTGAGCGCGATATTTCGGATAATCATATGATGTTCGGAGAGATCGGCGGCTGGTTCTATAAAGGGCTGGGAGGTATTTTCCCCGATCCGGAACAACCTGGTTTCAAACATATCTTGTTACGTCCCAACTTTGTAAAAGAACTGAAGCATTTTGAAGCGCAACATAACTCTCCTTACGGGCAGATCATCTCCAAATGGGAGTGGAACAGGAAAAAGATCAAGTATGAAGTGGTTGTTCCGGCAAATAGTACGGCGACCCTTTATTTACCTGATTATGTAAAAGGCGATAAAGTGATCAAGCTGGAAGCTGGTAAGCATAGTCTTGTTTTGAATGTCTCAAAATAGTCAATAATAATACAATTTAAAATTGGATGATAATGAGACGTTCTGTTTATATGTCAGTGGTAATAGCCGGGATTGTCAGCCTGAACGCCTGTACATCGACGTTGCAAGAGGAGGCAAATTTACCGGGTGTCCCGTCTTTAAAAGAATTGTACAAACCTTTCGGAGAAAATGATGTGAAGAACTTCCAGTCACCTCCGAAAATTTATCATCCGGAAACTTGGTTCCACCTGATTGGCGGGAATGTTTCCAAACCGGGTATCACAGCCGATTTGGAAGCACTCTCTGCTGCCGGGTTATCCGGTATCCAGTTGTTTCACGGACAGTTTGGCGGTCCCTGGCCGGGAGTAGAACCTCAAATTGCCTGTCTGAGCCCTTCGTGGGAAGAAACGATAAAACATGCTGCAGAAGAATGTCGCCGGTTGGGTTTGCGTTTTACGATGCAGAACTGTCCGGGCTGGTCGATGGCAGGCGGTCCGTGGATCAAACCGGAAAATTCGATGCGTCATCTGGTATGGAGCCGGACGGATATAGACGGAGGTAAACAGGTAGCAATGGATTTGGCGGTTCCTCAACCGAGTAGTGAAGACTGGCGGGATTATAAAGATATTACAGTCCTGGCTTTTCCTACTCCGCTGGATGATACCAACCAGCCGCTTCGACCGCAATCTATCCGAAGTAATATAGATTATCCCTGGAGTGATTTTTTGATTGAAAATAAAGATCAGGGACATTGGATCAACCAGGAGGAAGGGCAACCGCATTGGGTGGAAGTCTCTTTTTCCCAACCGACGCCTCTTCGTACAATCGAATTGTCCGAAGTTCGTAACTATAATTATAACTGGTGCTATGAACCGGGAGTGAATATCAAGGTTCAGGCTATATTTCCGGATGGAACGGAGAAAGATATTCTGCAGACAGATGCCCCGCAAAGCAGCTGGCAGGATAATAAGTATTTTACATTAGCCTTGTCCGAAGTACCTGGTGTAAAGACGTACCGTATCTCTTTTACCCATAAGCGTCCTTTGCTTCTTTCACATATGAGCCTTTATTCTGCCACCCGGAAAAATAACTGGGAAGCTGAGGCGGGATGGACATTGCGTGATTTTGTCCGTGCCGGAGAGGAGCCGCAACAGTCGCCTGAAGCTTTCGTTTCTTTAGATCAGATAAAGGACATCACCTCTTCGATGGATGCGAACGGACATTTGAATTGGGAAGTTCCCGAAGGAAAATGGACGGTCTTGCGGGTCGGCCATGTTTGTACCGGAAAACAGAACGGACCGGCTCCAAAAGAAGGAACCGGATGGGAATGTAATAAATTGTCGGAAACCGGACCTGATATACATTATGCGAGTTATATCGGCCGACTGGCTAACGGACCGTTGGAGGGTGGTTTGTTAAATGGTATGTTGTTGGATAGCTGGGAGTGTGAGACACAAACCTGGACAGAAGAGATGGAGGATGAATTTCGTTTGAAATCGGGTTATCCTCTTCGTCAATGGTTGCCTGCCGTATTCGGTTATGTGGTGAATGACCATGAAACAACAACCCGCTTCTTATTGGATTGGCGTAATACGATCGGTTCTCTTTTTGCAGATAAGTTCTACGGGCGTATGGTCCAGTTGGCACATCAGAATGGTCTGGCGGTTTCGTATGAAACGGCTGCCGGGGATATAGTCCCGGCAGACTTACTGGAATATTTCAAATATGCGGATATACCGATGTGTGAATTCTGGCAACCGCTTTCCGAAAGTTTTGTCGGTTCAAACAACTTCAAACCGATTAAGCCGACGGCTTCTGCTGCCCGGATGTATGGTAAACCCCGTGTGGCTGCCGAAGCATTTACCTCTTTTGAACTGACCTGGGACGAACATCTGTCGATGTTGAAGGAGGTTATGAATGTCAATAGTGTGGAAGGAGTGACTCATCTCGTATTTCATACTTATACACATAATCCGCGTATAGACTTTTTACCGCCGGGTACCTCGTTCGGTTCAGGGATCGGAACACCTTTTCTGCGTCTGCAAACATGGTGGAAATATATGCTGGAGTTTGTTAATTATCTTTCCCGATGTACTTATCTGCTGGAACGTGGGCGTCCTGTTTCCGATGTGTTATGGTATCTGGGGGATGAAATCAGCCATAAGCCGGATCAGAATTATCCTTTCCCGGAAGGTTTTAAATATGATTATTGCAATCCGGATGTTCTGTTGAACCGTTTATCTGTGAAGAATGGTAAGATCGTTACTCCGGAAGGTATCGAATACAGCGTATTATGGTTGAACGATAACAAGCGGATGCTGCCGGAAACCTTGGAGAAACTTCTGGCTTTGGTACGTGAAGGTGCTGTTGTTATCGGAGATGCTCCGGAAGGACTTGCCACATTATCCGGACAGGAGTCGGCTCAAAAGCGTTTCGATGCTGCGGTTCATGCGCTTTGGGGGGAAGTGTCGAAAGGTTGTAACCGGATAGGAAAAGGAATGGTCGTAAGCGGCATGTCTCTCGATGAAGCATTATGTGAACTGAAGATGTCTCCGGATGTAACGGCTACAGGGGATGCGTTATGGTTGCATAGGCAGACAAAGGGAGCTGACTGGTATTTTGTTACTGCACCTAAAGGTCAGGGATTTAAGGGCGATTTGAGTTTCAGAAATTCAGGTTACGCGGAAATATGGGATCCTGTTACGGGAGAAATGGAACCGGCGGTTAACCGTAAGGATGGAGACCGGACCGTTGTTTCTTTAGATATGCCCCGGGCAGGAAGCTGTTTTGTTGTATTCCGACATGATCGCAAGGGTGAGTCAAAACCTGTTTTATTGGAAGAAGCCGGAACAATGCCGGTAGGGAATGAATGGACATTGGCTTTCCCGGATGGATGGGGCGCTCCTGCTTCATTAAAGGCGGATGAACTGAAAGCCTGGAAAGACCTGGATATTTCACCGGAAGGGAAAGCTTTTTCCGGTACAGTTACTTATACTACCTCTTTCGATATAGAGAATGCGAAGGAGTATGCCGGTTATTCGCTGGATCTTGGTGCTGTAGAAATGATAGCCAGTGTTTCTCTGAACGGAAAACCGCTGCGTGTATTATGGACTCCTCCTTATCGCCTGGATATTACGGATGCTATTCAGACAGGCGAGAATATATTGGCGGTAGAGGTTACGGGTACCTGGTTTAACCGATTGGTGTACGATGCCGGCCAACCGGAAGAAAATCGTAAGACCTGGACGATTTCCGGGCCATCAAAAGACGCTCCGTTGAGGGATAGTGGCTTGTTGGGGCCAGTAGTGCTAAAGGTATTTAATGATTGATTTTTATATAGTAGTTTAGGCAGAAAGGGTACTCTGTAAAAAGTACTATTTTTTGTAAAAAGAATAAATGTTGATTAATGATTTTCTTAAAAAGGTGTATTGCTCTGTATTTTTAATACATAAAATGTATAAAGGAGAATATTTTATATATCTTTGTTTCTATTCGTGATATTATTATGGAAAAGAGTAGAGATATACAGACATTTAACTTCCTGTTTACGAATTACAAGAGGCGTTTTACCCATTTTGCCAGAACATATGTAGATGATGAGATGACTGCTGAGGATATAGCTGTCGAGAGTTTGATGTATTACTGGGAAAATCGGGAAAAATTGAAAGAACATACAAATATACCGGCTTATGTATTGACTGTTGTTAAGCATAAATGTTTGGATTATTTACGGCATTTACGTATTCAGGAGGACTTTGCAGATACTCTGCAAAGTAATGAAATTCGTAAACAAAATTTACGTATAGCAACCTTGGAAGCTTGTAATCCGGAGAAGATATTTTCTGAAGAGCTCCAATATCTGGTCAATAAGGCTTTAGTTTCTCTTCCAGAGCAGACACGTGATATTTTTATCAGGAGCCGCTATAACAATCAAAGTCATAAAGAAATTGCTGAAACCTTGGGGATTTCAACTAAGACAGTTGAATTTCATATAAATAAAGCCTTAAAAATTCTTCGTGTTGCCTTAAAAGATTACTTACCTGTATTGATGTATTTGCTGATGAAATAGCAGATATTGCATTTTTTTTGAGATATCATAAAAAAGTTCACTTTTCTGTTAGGGATGTCTTTTACTTATACGCTTAATAAATAGAATCGTAAATAATGAAGAAAGAAACATTATATAGATATTTCGAGGGCATAGCTTCTCGTGAGGAAGAAGAAGCCGTTTATCGTTGGTTAGATGTCTCTCCTGCCAATGAGGAAGAGCTGCTTAGGGAACGTGAGTTCTTTGATGCGATGATTCTTGTAGGAAATGAGGAAGGACATAAGCTAAAACGGGTACATTTTTTCGTGCGGGAGATGTTAAAGGTGGTAGCAATAGTTGCTATAACACTTGCTTGTGGGGGGTATTACCATTTGGCTGACAAAAAAGAATTGTTATCGGCGATGAATACGATTACCGTTCCTATGGGACAGCGAATGAATCTAAAGTTACCGGACGGTACTTCAGTCTGGTTGAATGCTTGTTCTGAAATAGTCTATCCGGCCATTTTTTCGGGTGGAAAACGTGAGATACGGTTGACTGGGGAGGCTTATTTCGAGGTGACGCGTCAGGAGAAAAATCCATTTGTTGTCCGGACGGAGAGATGTGAAATAGAAGTGTTGGGGACGAAGTTTAATGTGGAAGCTTATTCCGGTTCAGATGATTTTTCAGTAGCATTGATGGAGGGGGCGGTGAAGGTGTCGGATAGTGATCATTTATCTTCTCCGGTATTATTGAAGCCGGATCAGGAAATACGTTTAAAAGATGGACAGTGGAAAGTTTCAGCTGTCAGTGATTATGATCATTTCCGTTGGCGCGAAGGACTGGTTTGTTTTAAGGATGTTGCTTTCTATGAGCTGATGGCACGGTTTGAAAAATGTTATGGGATACAGATTATTGTGGAAAACAAACATCTGAAAGATTATGCATGTAGTGGTAAATTCCGTATTTCTGACGGGGTGGATAATGCTTTGCGTATTTTACAGCGAAATGCTAAATATACCATTGAAAGGAATGAAGATAATTCGATTATATATATAAAATAAGTCTAATCTAAAAATAAATTGCCTATGAAGCATAAACCATGAAGTTAATCTTAAAATGAAATGCCGACAAGTGTCCCCACACCTATCGGCATCCAATTAACACAATTAAAAAATAACTGTATTAATCAATTAGCAATTACAAAGATATGAATAGAGAAATTCTATCGTTGGATTTATGCAACAAAATTCAGCGATATAAACATTTTTTTAGAATTATGAAAATAACTTTTCTATTTCTGTTTGTGTTGATCTTCTGTTTGCATGCAGAAACCACCAATTCTCAGAATATTCGTGTAACAATAAAACGAAGTAATGTTGAGTTACGAGATGTATTGAATAACATAGAAGAGCAGACCGATTATTTATTTGTGTACGATAAATATGTTGATGTAAATCATAAAGTATCGGTAAATTCAGACAAACGTCCACTAGAGGAAGTACTAGGAGAGCTGTTTGCAAAAACAGATATCAAATATGCCGTTGATGGCACTTATATCGTTTTGTCGTCAAAAGACAAAATAGTGGAGAAAACGCAGATTCAGAAAGTCACTCAGCAGAAAAGAACGATCACTGGAGTGGTGAAAGATATTCATGAAGAACCTGTTATTGGTGCAAATGTGGTGGAAAAAGGAACTACAAATGGAACTATTACTGACATTGATGGTAAATTCTCGTTATCGGTTTCTGAAAACAGTACTTTGCTTGTTTCTTATATCGGCTATGCCAACCAAGAAGTAAAAGTTGGCAATCAAACTTCCTATACTATCGTACTAAAAGAAGACCAACAGGTGTTAGATGAAGTTGTAGTTGTAGGTTATGGTTCCGTTAAAAAAGCCAATCTGACCGGAGCTGTAGGCTATATTGATAATAAGGAATTGGAGAATCGTACAGTCTCTACTTTAACACAAGCAATACAAGGAAAGGTGGCCGGTGTGAATATTTCAACATCTAATGGACAGCTTGGTCAAAATCAATCTCTCAACTTGCGTGGCTATACAGGTATTAACATTGATGCAAATGGAAATAGAAGTAATAGAGCTGATGGACCGTTGATTGTTATTGACGGTGTGCAGGGTGGAGATCTAAGTACTCTGGAAATGAACGATGTGGAAAGTATTTCTTTTTTGAAAGATGCTGCTTCTGCTGCTATTTATGGATCAAGTGCTCCTTATGGTGTGGTTATTGTGACTACCAAGAAAGGACAAACGGGAAAGCCGGTTATTTCATATAATAACAATTTTGGTTTTTCACAGCCAATCAATTTGCCGAATTTTATGAGTTCTTTGGACTATGCTTACGCATGGAATGAAGCTAGTGAAAACTCCAATATGGCTCCTATGTTTTCAGAAACGACAATTCAGCGTATAAAAGATTATCAGGCTGGATTAATAACAGACGGAACCACTAAGAATGCTACGGTTGACGAATGGAATACTTATAATAATGCGAATGCCAATACAGATTGGTTCGATGTTTTATTTAAAAATGCAAGTTTTAGTCAACAGCATAATGTTAATTTTTCAGGAGCTACAGAGTCTTCTTCCTATTTTGCTAGTGTAGGGTATATGCAACAAGATGGTATGTACAAATATGGGGATGAAGTACAGCGACGGTATAATGTTCGTCTTAATTTGTCCTCTAATTTGACCAAATGGCTTACAGTAGGGATGAGATCTGCTTTTTCAAGAAGTGATCTGGATGTTCCTATGGCTGCTGATTCATGGAATTTTGTTCATCTGATAGGACGCAATTTCCCAACGAATCCAATAAAAAATCCAGACGGAGATTATTCTCAACCAAGTTATATAAAATCTTTATCAGAGGGTGGACGTCGAAGAACTATTTCTGATAATGCCATTTTAACAGGAGAATTAAATATTCGTCCGTTATCAGGATGGGATATTACTGCCAATTATACATATAATGGTACTTATGTGAATGTTAAAGAGCATGGTAAAAACTATTCTCTTTTAAGACCCAGTGGAAAACAAGATCTAGTCAATGCTTTCAGTAGTTTTAATCGAAGGATGAATAAAAACCAGCAGTATACGATTAATGCTTTTACTTCTTATGAAAAAACATTAGACAGTGGACATTATTTTAAGGCTATGCTTGGTTATACTCAGGAATTGACAGATTTATTGCAGTTTACCGGATCGGCTGAAAGATTGTATACAGATGAAGTACCGATGCTTGGTTTGAGTTATGGTACTAGAGATGTTGGTGATGATGCTTCTCAATTAGCTATTCGAGGTGCATTTGGACGTATTAATTATAATTATAAAGAAAAGTATCTTATTGAGTTGAATGGTAGATATGATGGAACATCTCGATTCATGAAAGATGTACGTTTTAAATTTTATCCGGGTGTATCTGGTGCATGGGTAGTTTCAAAAGAAGATTTTTGGGAACCAGTACAGGATTATATGAATCAGTTAAAAATTCGTGCTTCGTATGCAAGCTTGGGTGATCAGTCTTTCACAGATAGTTATTATCCATTCTATCCAGGATTGGGTGTGTATGCACCGACAGGAGCTAATTATTATTTCAACGATGGACGTCAGTCTTTGATATCAAATCCGGGATTTGTTAATTATGATCTGACATGGGTGACAGTTAACACATTGAGTTTTGGTGTTGACATGGCGATGTTTAATAATCGACTTGATTTTAGCTTTGACTGGTATAATCGTAAAGCAAAAGATTTTGCTGATTTTGGAGCATCGCTTCCTGCTTTATTGGGTGCAACTCCTCCTCGTAGAAATTCTGCAGAAACAGAGACTAAAGGTTTTGAACTTACTCTTGGTTGGAAAGATCGCATCAATGATTTTTCTTATGGCGCAACTTTTGTTTTAAGTGATTATATAGGGAAAATAGTCAAGTATGATAATCCAGATAAACTACTTAATAATCTTTGGTATGACGGTATGACAATGGGAGAAATATGGGGATATGAAACTGAAGGTTTATTTAAAGATGAGGCTGAAATCGCAACAACAGATCAATCATATTTAAATGCTAACTGGTATCCGGGAGACGTACATTACAAGGATCTTAATGGTGATGGTAAAGTGGATATAGGAAAAAATACGGTAGAAGATCCTGGAGACCGTAAAGTAATAGGAAACAATACACCTCGTTTTTCTTTTGGGTTAACTCTTAATGCAGAGTGGAAGGGTTTTGATGCTTCAATATTCTTTCAAGGTGTAGGTAAACGTGATTACATGTTTGATCCGGAAGCAAACTATTTTTGGGGATTTGTAAATGGAGAATGGAATTCTTCATATTTTACAGAACATGCTGATCGTTGGACACCGGATAATCCTAATGGATATTTTCCGCGTATCTATTTCAATACAGCAAAGAACAGACAGGCTCAAACGAGATATTTGCAAAATGCGGCTTATTTGCGTATCAAAAATCTTCAGTTAGGCTATACTCTACCTAAGACAATTACTAGTAAAATTAATTTCCAAAAAGCAAGATTGTTTGTTAATATTGAAAATTTGGCAACATTGACAGGTTTGACGAATATTGTTGACCCGGAAATTATATCTCCAGATGCAAAAACATATCCGTTGCGGAGAACATGGGCTTTTGGTGTAAATGTTACATTCTAGTTATTTTAATGAATATGAAAAAGATGAAAAATATAATCAAGATATTCGCTGTAACGGCGTTAGCTACATTTGCTGTATCATGTAATGATGAGTTTCTGGAACGATATCCACTAAATTCGATCAGTGATGTAAATTATTGGAAAACGGTTGATGATTTGAGATTGTATGCCAATATTTTTTATAATCGAGATGCACTTGTCCCTTTTGAAACTTCATGGGGAACATTAGGTCCATATGGGAAAGACGCTGATTATGGAACAGATACTCAAGTAAGATCTTCTTATAATACGCGTTTGAATGGTGAACAGACTGTTCAGGCTGATGGTGATGGATGGGATTGGGGACAATTACGTGAAATCAATTATTTTTTGGATAATTACGAAAAAGTAGATGCTCCTTTTGATGAAGTAAAACAATATGTAGGTGAAACTCTTTTTTTTCGGTCTATATTTTATTTTGGGAAATTAAAGCGTTATGGGGATGTCCCATGGGCTTCAAAAACAGTACAGTTGGATTCTGAGATTCTTTTTGCAGAGCGTTTACCGCGTAATCAAGTTGTAGATTCTATGATGTACGATCTTGACAGAGCAATAGAGTATCTTCCTGCTCGTGCAGGAGGTGCTTGGACAGGACGTGTTACCAAAGAATTGGCAATGGCTTTGCAGGCTCGTATTGCCCTTTATGAAGGGACTTGGGAAAAATATCATGCTAATGATGATTTTAAGGCAGCATCCGATCAAAGTATAAAATTTTTGGAAAAAGCAGCTAAAGTATCAGGGGATTTGATTAGTATGTCGGAAAGAGTAGGGTATCCGGCTTTGGATAATGTTGGGATAGAAAATGGTTATCGTGACTTGTTTAATTTGGAAGACTATTCTGCTAGTAATGAAGTCCTTTTTTGGAGAAAGTTTGAAGTTAATGCTAGTTTTTATAATGTAATTGACCGTTATTCTGCAGATGGAGCGATGAGAGGTGCTACTAAGAATTTGGTAGACTCATATTTGAAAGCTGATGGTACTCCTGTCGAACCAGGCTATGATGATGGTACATTGGTTAAACTTGCTGAAAATCGTGATCCTCGTTTAGCCCAAACTATTTGTATTAATAACGGGAAACAACCTGTATGGGAACTAGCGACTCCGGTATGGTATTTCGTTGCACCAAGGTTAGATGTTACAGGAGAAGCAAATTGTCCTACGGGATATCAAACTTACAAAGGGCATAATTATCGATATGCGACAGCTCGCTGGCCGGGAGAAGGATTACAGGCGATAATGTATTTCCGTTATGGTGAAACATTATTGATTTATGCAGAAGCTAAGGCCGAATTAGGAACACTTACGCAAAATGATTTGGACAGAAGTATCAACAAATTACGTGAACGTGTGAATATGCCGTTTATGAGTATTAATGTAACGGTGGATCCTAATTTTGAGTTTGCAGAACTTGGACCGGTTCTTCAGGCTGTACGACGTGAACGTAAGATAGAATTGGCTCTTGAAGGCCACCGTCATGACGATATTATGCGTTGGGCTGCAGCTGATGAATTGATTGTTGGAAAAACACCTCAAGGAAGTAAGTTGGCACAGTGGATTAACTTTAAGTTTTCTGATTATGTTTCAGCAGATGATCCTCAGATCTCAAGGCAAGAGGCCTGGGATCAGATGATTATGACTTATGAAGCGGATGCTGATGGATATATTAAACCTTTTAGAAATACACTGAACGGTGGAGCAGAAGGCTATAAGTTTAGAATAGATCGGGATTATTTATATCCTATTCCAACTAATCAGTTGACATTAAACCCTAATTTGAAACAAAATCCGGGTTGGTAAATATGTTTGAAAAAACCGACCGAAGTTTGAATGATTTTGGTCGGTTTTTATTGCTTAATCAATATCTGATTTACACCAATATTATCTACAATTGTATGAAGAAAATACTAAGTTTGGTTTTTGTTATGCTGGTTTTTGCCTTTAGTAATCAAGCTGCAGAACGTTATCTTGTAAAAAAAGGTAAAACCAATTTCAGAATTGTATTATCTGATTTGCCGTGTGCGATAGAAGAGACTGCTGCAAAAGAGTTGAAAATGTATCTTGATGAAAGTACGAAGATTAATTGGGAGATTACTTCAGAAAAAGATATACCAGAAGATGTACCGCAAATTCTTATAGGAAATTCCTCTCGTGCTAAAAAGTTTTTTCCGGAAGTTTTTCAAAATCAAATTCCTTATGATGGGATAGAAATTCATTTAAAAGGGAATATGCTTTTATTGGCAGGACATGAACAACGCGGTGTAATTTATGCTGTAAATACATTTCTAGAAACTGTACTAGGTATTCGTTGGTGGACATCAACAGAACAGTTTGTTCCAATACATAAAACGCTTCAATTGGATTCTTTGGACATATCTTATGCACCTAAATTGATTTATCGGGAAGCTTTTTATAAGGATGCGTTTGATCCAGTTTTTGCAATGCGAATGAAATGTAACGGGCATTTTGGTAAAACAACTCCGGAATATGGTGATCATCATCATTTTTCATATTGGTGTCATTCTTTTTTTGAATTGATATCGCCAGAGAAGTATTTTAAAGATCATCCAGAGTGGTTTAGTGAAATTAATGGCGTAAGACAACATGAAAATGCACAGCTCTGTCTCACGAATGATGAGATGCGAAAAGAATTGACAAAAAATGTAATAGAAGCGTTACGCAAAAATCCGGAAGCAAAATTTGTGTCAGTTAGCCAAATGGACTGGTACGGACCTTGTATGTGTGAAAAATGTAGAGAGATAGTTGAAAAGGAAGAGGCGCAATCCGGACCATTGGTTCATTTTATAAACAAAGTTGCTGAAGATGTTGAGAAAGAATTTCCGAATGTGTTTGTTGAAACACTTGCTTATAATTATACTCGGAAGCCGCCAATGCATGTGAAACCACGTAAAAATGTAGTGATCAGGCTTTGTACAATGGGATGTGCTTTTGGACAACCTTTAATTAGTGAGCAAAATAAATCATTTTATAACGATATGGAAGGGTGGGGAAAAATTGCTCATCAACTTTTTATTTGGGATTATGTAACAAATTTTTCTTCACATATATTACCACATCCCAATTTGCATGTTATTGCTCCTAATATACGTTTTTTTTTTGATAAAGGGACTATAGGTTTATTTGAACAAGGGGATGCGAATTGTGAACTTGGTGATTTTGTTCGGATGCGAAATTGGATAATATCAAAATTGATGTGGGACCCTACATTGGATGAAAGAGAATTGAGAAAAGAGTTTCTTACAGGTTATTACGGTAGAAAGGCAACTCCGTTTCTTTTAGAATATTTTGATATACTTTCAAATAGGGCTGAAGCTTCGAAGCAATATATTCATTGCTACCAAGAGGATACTGGAAATTGGCTTGATTATGAATCTTTGAAGAAAATAACACAACTTTTTAATAAAGCAATTATAGCTACAGAAAAGAAATATGGACGTGATTCTGATTTTGCATATCGTTTACATCGTGATCGGATGCCATTGGAGCACGTTTGGTTGAAAGGGTATCCAAAGTATAAGAGATTTGCGGAAATGAAAAACGAAAAGCTTCAAGGTCCTGTTAGTCAGCTTGAAGCAGATAAAACGTTTTTCAACTTTTTTGATGAATATCAACTTACTCAATATAGAGAATATCAACCTGGTTCGTTTGATACATTTAAAGAGGGGCTTTTGTTTCATGCTTTTGGGAAAAAAACTTTATTGCCTGAAGAATTGAGTAATATAGATTCTAATTATTTGATGGATATTCAAGATTATGATTTTCAGTTATTCAGTTTAAGATGGATACCTACCAATCATTTTGATTCAGGTGTAATAGAAGATGTAAATGCATCAAATGGGCGAGCAGTAAAACTACCGAATAGCTCGTATTCAAGAGCTACAGTTCGATTGCCTTTTGTTGCTATTGAACCTTTATTAAAAGGAGCAGATGTTAATACGAAATATAAGGTTATCATTTATGCTCGCTGTGAAACAACAGAGGAAGATGGGCTCGCTATGGTATGTGAGATCGGAAATGGTAATAAAAGAAACATTAATATTTCTGAGATATCAGGTTCTGAATATCGCAAAATAGAATTTGATTCAATACATCTGGATCAATCTATGTTCTTAGGTTTCATTCCTTCAATGAATGAAAAGATTCAGAATTTTATTGATCGAGTGATTATTATTAAAGAAAAATAATGAATATGAAAGTTGATATAACAAAAATATTCACTATCTTATTTGTCATAGCTTTTGCCGGATGCTTGTTGCAATCATGTAATTCCTCTATTAATGGTTTGGAACAGGGTTTCTTTAATCCGCCAGATTCAGTTCGCCCTGGAGTGTACTGGTACTTTATGGACGGAAATCTTTCGAAAGAGGCTATGACAAAGGATTTGGAGTCGATGAAAGAGGCAGGAATAGGCCATGTGGTATATTTGGAGGTTAATGTGGGTGTTCCTCGTGGATCTGTCGATTTTCTGAGCGATGAGTGGCAGGAAATGTTCGCTCATGCGGTGGCGGAATGTGAGAGATTGGGAATTGACATTACGTTAGGAGTCGGACCGGGTTGGACCGGCAGTGGAGGACCTTGGGTGGAAGGTGCGCAGTCGATGATGCACTTGGTAAGTTCTTCGGTGAATGTGTCGGGAAAAGGGAAAAAAACGATAGCATTACCTAAACCGTCTCCTAAGCCACATTTTTTTGCAGAAGATAATTTTACTCCAGAATCCAAGAAACGTTGGGAAGAATATTATGAAGATGTTGCTGTATTGGCATTCCCGGCAGGAGCATCAACTTTTGGTACTGATTATGAAGCGGGTTCCGCTTATTTGAGAATAACAGGTATAGAAGAAAAGGCACTTTACTATCGTAAACCGTACAGCTCCGTAACTCAGGTGAAGCCATATCTTACATTTGGGAAAGACTCTTTTACAGTACAAACTGTAGATAAAGATTGTATTATAGACTTAACTGATCATTTAGAGATTGATGGTACATTGACTTGGGAGGTACCGGAAGGTGATTGGACAATTATGCGTTTTGGAGCTCGTAACAACGGAGCTGTGACTCGTCCTGCACCACATCCTGGGGTAGGATTGGAAACTAATAAGTTTGACACTACTGCTTTGAACGCCCATCTGGATAAATTTGTAACGAAACTGTTTAATCGTGTCGGCTTCAAGAAAGCCCAACCTCAAGGTGGTTTGCAGATGTTACATATGGACAGTTGGGAGATGGGTGCACAGAATTGGACTACTCACTTCCGGGAAGAATTCACAAAACGTCGGGGATACGATCCGCAACCGTTTTATCCTGTTTATGCTGGATTCATTGTACAGAGCCGTGAAGAGAGCGAACGTTTCTTATGGGATTTGCGGGTAACTTCTCAGGAATTAATAAAAGAATATCATGCTGGACATATTAAATCGTATGGTAAACGTTATGGTCTGGGATTGTCTATTGAACCATATGATATGAACCCTACCGCGGATTTGGAACTGGCCTCTGTTGCTGATATGCCGATGTGTGAATTTTGGAGTGTAGGTTATGGGTATAATACCTCCTTTAGTGCCATGGAAGGAACATCCGTCGCACACCTGCTGGGCCAACCGGTCGTACCGGCAGAATCGTTTACCGCCTATCTGGACGGTTGGCGTCAGCATCCCGGTTCGATGAAGAACCAAACGGATTGGGCGTTGGCTTCAGGGATCAATCGTTTGATGTTTCATACTTTCCAACATCAACCACTTAATGATCGTCTTCGTCCTGGTATGACCATGGGACCATATGGGGTACATTGGGATAGAAACCAGACTTGGTGGCCGATGGCTGATGCTTATCACCGTTATATTTCTCGCTGTCAATTGCTGTTGCAACAGGGGCGTACTGTAGCCGATATTCTATATCTGACACCAGAGGGTGCACCACATGTATTTCGCGCACCCATTTCTGCCCTTGAAGGTGATTTGTTGGATACAGATAATCTATTCAATTTCAGAAATGAAACACCGCTTCCCGACCGTAAGGGATATAATTTTGACGCATGTCCCCCCAGTCTCTTCTACGATGCCCAAGTGAAAGATGGAAAGGTAGTATTCCCTTCAGGGGTATCGTATCGTTTATTGGTACTGCCTTGCTTCGAAACTATGACTCCGGAGTTGTTGGAGAAGATTCGGGATTTGGTAAATGGTGGTGCCACAGTAGTCGGCCTTCCTCCACAAAAATCACCTAGTTTGGTCAACTATCCAGTATGTGATGAAAAGGTTAGAGTACTGGTACAGGAACTTTGGGGAGGATATGAGATACCTGAAACAGTCGAAATACGTAGCATTGGAAAAGGAAAAGTCATCTGGAGCAAAGAATTGCTGGAGCAACAGGACAATCTGTATCCTACGTATGAATATACAGCCGATATATTAGCAAAGATGGATGTGCATGAGGATTTCGAATCGACAGGAGAAATCCGTTATACGCATCGTACCATGAAAGGATATGAGATTTATTTTGTATCCAATCGTAAGGATAGTCCTGTAACAGTCAATTGTAAGTTTCGTATGACAGGTCATCCTGAGTTATGGAATCCGATGACAGGTGAAATCCGTCCTTTGGCAGAATATACGGTCACAGGAGTGCATACCACCATCCCTTTGCTATTTGATGCCAATGAAGGCTATTTTATTGTTTTCCGCGATAATACCTTTCAACGAGAAATTCAAACGAAAAAGAACTTTCCCGATAGTAGGCGAGTTGCATCGTTGACTGCTCCGTGGAGTGTATCTTTCGACCCGGCATGGGGAGGTCCTGAACAGGTGACTTTTGAAAAACTGACCGATTGGACGCAGCATCCCGATAGCGGTATCAGGTATTATTCGGGTACGGCTATTTATCGACAGACATTTGATAGGCCTGCTGATAACAGTAAACAGCAGTTCTTGGATCTGGGGAAGGTAAAAAATTTGGCGCGTGTCCGTTTGAATGGTCAAGATCTCGGCGTAGTATGGACGGCTCCCTGGCGAGTAGAGATAACGAAAGCTCTGAAACTCAAAGATAATCAATTAGAAATAGAAGTAGTAAATTTATGGCCTAATCGTTTGATTGGTGATGAGCAACTGCCTGATGACGGAATCCGTAACGGTGAATGGCCGGAATGGTTGAAGGATGGGGGACCACGCACAAGCGGACGGTATACTTTTACTACTTACAAACATTTTACCAAAGAATCTCCCTTGTTAGAATCTGGTTTGTTAGGACCAGTCACTATATGGGGAATTGATAATTGAAGATAAAACAATCATGAACTATCATTTGAAAACGTATATAAAAAAAGCATCTCTTTTGGGTATGCTTACAGTGATAACAGCATGTCAACAGCTTAAAGAAGAGGCTATTGAGCCATTTGACATGAATTCTTTTTTCCCACTGATGGCGTGGGATGACGTCCGTGACGAGTCAACGATCCAAAAAATGTCAGAGTGTGGAATCAATTCCATTGCGTTTGTTCCACCGACACTGTTGGATGCCTGTCAGAAATACGACATGAAAGCCATTGTGTTCGATCAGGGAGTGACTCCTGAATGGGATAAACCGTTCAAAGCAGATGTTGCCAATAAAAGGCTGGGAGAACTTATCGAGAAATACAATGACCACCCGGCTGTTTATGGATATCATCTGAAAGATGAACCGTATATAGCTGAATATGGCGAGTTGGGCAAGTCGGTAGAATTTGTAAAACAGCATGCCCCGGGTAAATGGCCATATATCAATCTATTCCCCAATTACGGTTTCCCTGACACAGGCGAGTGGTATGCTGAATCCGGTGCGGGAGATTGGTACAAAAGCGAATACTTGCAACGTTTCGTTGACGAGTGTAAAGGATTGGTCCTTTCTTACGACAACTATTCTCTTATAGGAGAAGATGGATTCTCGGATAACTATTGGACTAATTTATGGGACGTTCGTTTAGCATCTTTGCGGAACAACCTGCCGTTTCACACGATAGTATTGTCAGTCGGTTTCCATGGTTGCCGTATTCCAACTACCGCGGATCTTTCTATTCAAGTATTTGGAGCATTAGCCTATGGAGCTAGAGGTATTGGCTATTGGAAATTTGTAAGTGAAGTGTTGACTCTTTGCGATGCTCCTGAGTTAGGGGATCTCCGTGGGGCTCCTTTGGATGAATTTGGTGAACCTACAGCAATGTATCCTCTTCTAAAAAATTTGAATTACCGTATTTCAAACATGATTCCTGTCTTACTTAAACTTCGTAGTGATGATGTGTATCATATCGGGGAAATACCGGAAAAACATCATGGAGTAACAGAACAAAATATAATTCAAGGAATAAAAGATGGAGGAAAATTTGTAGTCGGTGAATTTACCCATACGGAAGATGGTTCGCGTTGGGTAATGGTTGTTAATAAAGATTTGAAATCATCTGCACTTTTTCAACCTCTTTATAATAAAGAATATGCTTCTGTTCAGTTCCTCTGTATGAAAACAGGAAAACTGAAATTATTGGAACCTTGGTATGCTCTTGCTCCAGGCCATGGTGTTTTACTTAGACTTGAATAATAGTAATTTGTAGATTATCTTAAATTTTAATATAAATAAGTAATGAAAAGAAAGTTTTTAAATTTAGCAACAATTATTTCATTGTTTGCTTGTGTATCTTGTAGTAATACTGTTTGTTCAGAAGAGAATAAAGAGATTACTGTGATTCCGGCACCACAAGAAATGACAATAACTTCAGATTGTTTTACATTAATAAATAACTCTTCGATTGCGTTAGATGTATCTAATGAAGAGTTGAAAGGGATTGCTGAGTATTTAAATGAGAAGATTGCCCCGGCAATGGGTTTTCAACTTTCAGTTGGGAATCAAGGAAAAATTCAGTTTAAATTAGTTGATGATGTCTCTTTAGGAGATGAAGGTTATCATTTGAATGTGAAATCTGATAATATTCTTCTTACAGCTAATAAACCGGCCGGTATCTTTTATGGAGTACAAACATTATTACAAATGCTTCCTGCAGAGATAAAAAGTTTAGAGAAACAGCCTGAAGATAAGAAATGGACGATTCCTTGTGTAGATATCACGGATAAACCTCAATTCCCTTGGCGAGGTCTGTTGCTGGATGTGAGCCGTCATTGGTTTACAAAGGAAGAAGTAATGAAATATATTGATGAACTTGCTGAATATAAAATGAATGTATTTCACTGGCATTTAACAGATGATCAAGGATGGCGTTTGGAAATAAAATCATTACCTAAACTGACTGAAATTGGTGCCTGGCGTGCTCCTCGTGTAGGGAAATGGTGGGATCGTGAGCCCCAACAACCAGGAGAAAAAACGACTTACGGAGGATTTTATACTCAGGAAGATGTAAAAGAGATTTTAGCTTATGCTGCCAAACGCTTTGTGCGTGTTATTCCTGAAATTGATGTTCCGGGGCATAGTCTTGCAGCATTAGTCGCTTATCCGGAATTAGCTTGTATGAATGCTCCGAAAGCTGTTAATGTTGGGAATGAGTTCTATACACAGGAAGAAAATTCACTTTGTGTTGGTAAAGATTTTACTTTTGAGTTTATGGATAAGGTATTGACAGAAGTGGCTGCTCTTTTCCCGGATGAATATGTTCATATTGGTGGTGATGAATGTTTTAAGGGGTTCTGGCATAAGTGTCCCGATTGTCAAGCACGTATGCGAGCTGAAAATTTGAAGGATGAGGAGGAATTGCAAAGTTATTTCATTCATAGAATGGGAGATTTGTTGAAATCTAAAGGTAAAAAACTGGTAGGCTGGGATGAAATTTTAGAAGGTGGACTTGCTCCGGATGCTAATGTGATGAGTTGGCGTGGAATGGATGGTGGTATTAAAGCCGCTAAAGCAGGTCATCATGTGATTATGACACCGACTAACCATTGTTATATCGATTTTTGGCAGGGTGAACCTTCTGTTGAGCCTGCCACGTATGCGATGTGTCGCTTGAAAGATTCTTATAGTTTTAATCCTGTTCCGGAAGGTGTTCCTGCTGAAATGATATTAGGTGGACAAGGTAATTTGTGGGCTGAATCTGTACCGACTTTCCGGCATGCAGAGTATATGACATGGCCTCGTGGCTGGGCTTTGGCTGAAGTTTTATGGAGTGGACCGGCTAATTGTAACTGGAGTGGATTTTGGCCTCGTGTTGAGAAGCATTTTAAACGTGCTGATTTAGCGAATATTAATTATGCTCGTAGTATTTATAATGCAATTATTAGACCATATTTGCAGGACGGTGTATTAATGGTGGAACTGGATAGTGAAATAGAAGGAATAGATATCTATTATACATTTGACAATACTGATCCGGATCAGTATACACCGAAATATATTGAACCGCTTGGTATTCCCAAGAATGCAACATGGTTCCGCGTTGTTACTTATCGGGACGGTAAACCTGTAGGAAAAGTGATAACATTGACTATAGAAGAGCTTAAGCAACGTGCTCAAAGAGACAAACGTGTGACTCATGGTAATTTGAATATAAATTGATTTTAAAAAAAATAAGAAGGCTGTTGAAATATGTATGTACTTATTTTGAACAGCCTTTACTGTATGAATTTATTCCGAATATGAAAACATTATTAACCCTATCCTTCATACTGTTATCTTGTATTTTTTCAACTATGGTTTGGGGGCAGAGTCGTCCTTTGGAACTGTTTCCGCAACCGCAACGAATCGTTATTTCCAATGAGTATTGTAATTTTGATCAAGGGGTAATGCTGAAAGGTATTGATAATCCGGATAAGGATGCTGTTGAAATCCTGAAGCAGGTATTGCCATTGACTCAATCTGCACAGTCATTTCCACTGGAGGTAAAAAAGATGAAGGCTAAAAAGTTGGAGATGAAACGTTCTGGGGCTTATACACTCAATGTTACATTGAAAGGTATTACTATAGGAATAGTAGATGATCGTTCATTGTTTTATGCTGCACAGACGTTGAAACAATTAGCTACTCATTGTGAAGAAGGAAAACATGTGTTACCACTGTGTACTATTGAAGATTATCCCGATGTGCTTTATCGTGGTTCTGTAGAAGGTTTTTATGGAACTCCTTGGAGTCATACTGATCGTATCAGTCAACTTCGTTTTTACGGAGAGTTTAAATTGAATACTTATATTTATGGCCCTAAAGATGATCCGTTTCATAGCGCTAACTGGCGAGAACCCTATCCGACTGAATTGGCACTACAAATTAAAGAATTGGCGGAAGAAGCAACCCGTAATAAGGTTGATTTCGTGTGGGCTATCCATCCTGGTCAGGATATCAAATGGAATGCAGCGGACAGTAGTAATGTGATCGTTAAATTCGAGCAAATGTATGATCTGGGTGTGCGTTCTTTTGCTGTCTTTTTCGACGATATCTCCGGTGAAGGAACGAAAGCGGACAAACAGGCAGGTTTGATGAATTTTATCCAGAAAGAATTTGTGGAAAAGAAAAAAGATATACAACCGTTAATCATGTGTCCTACCGAATACAACCGTTCATGGGCACGAACTGACTATCTGGATATTCTTGGTGAACAACTACATCCTGCTATCCATATCATGTGGACCGGTGATCGTGTAGTGGATGACATAACTCTTGAAGGAGTAGAATGGGTTAATAAACGTATCCGTCGTCCGGCATATATTTGGCTTAACTTTCCGGTAAACGACTATTGCGGCGCGCATTTGTTAATGGGAAAAACTTACGGATTGGATACCCGGGCGGCAAATGCCATGTCTGGTTTTGTAGCTAACCCAATGGAACATGCGGAAGCTTCCAAGGTCTCATTGTTCGGCATAGCGATGTATAGTTGGAATATTCATAACTATGATCCGCAAGAGGCTTGGGAAAATGCTTGCGAGTACATGATGCCGGAAGCGGCTATGGCATTTAAAACTTTTTGTGAGAATAACTGTGATCCGGGTTCTAACTGGCATTTTTATCGTCGAGAAGAATCGGTTCACGATCAGGAGTATACCGATCGTTTCTTAGAATTGTTCCGAAAGGGAGTTTTTGGTGAAACAGAGGCTAAGCTGTTAAGGAATTTATTTACACGAATACAGGCTGCACCTGAACAAATTTGTTCCCAAACGAACAATGAAGATTTACTGCAGGAAATAGGTCCATGGTTGAAGCAATTTGAGTTGCTTGGTACATGTGGAATTTATACCTTAGAGATGACACAGGCTTGGTGTAATAAAAATCTTCAGGACACATGGAGATATTATCATTCCGTCTCTACAGTTATGGACAGTATGAAGGTTATCAATCGATCTTTTAATCAGAACAGCTCATATCAAAAAGGGATTCAAGTCGGCACAAAAGTGTTGATGCCGTTTATTGAAAAATTATATCGACAAATAGGATCTGATTTACTGTCTGTTATGGACAATTCTTCTGATGAAATCAGAGTTAGTTCCGCTTCTATTATCACGAATGTAGAGCTCTTGAAAAACTTATCTTGGACAGAAGATGAGAATTTAATAGCTTATGTACCTATGTTTGAAGTGGTTCAGTTGGAACCGGGACAATACATCGGATTGGCTTGGGAGATGCAGAAACAGGCGGAGTCTTTCACATTCAATTTGCCACAAAGTAATGTCGAGGGACGTGTTTTTGAGTGGTCGGCAGACGGAAAAGTATGGACTTCTCTTACAGGTATAGCATCGGATCAAATCAGTTTGATGATTGATAATCTTGATCCTTCGGCTCGTTTGTTGCGTATGCGCAATACTTCGGATAAACAGATGGGGTTAAAAATATCTTCTTTTTCTGTAAAAACGAAAGATATCTCTGACATGGATGATGAATTGTTGATGTATGATTTGAATTTGAAAACTTATGAGGTACTAAAAGCAGGTGATAAAGTAAATGTTACATGTGAAGATTCTCAAAAAATCGAATTTTATCTGTCCGGAGGCAATAAAACTATGGTTTCCATTTGGGGAGAAGATAAGAATGGTGAAAGTCATGTGTTATATTATGGATATGTAGGTTATATAGGATTAGACAAGGTATCGTTGAAAGATATACAGAAGTTAACCATAACTCCGGTTGGTGAAACCTCTATTCAAATTCATCAAATTGTGAAAGGATAAATATATGAATTTAAGGAAATTATATCGATTTTTACTTGGTTTGTTGTTTGCTTTTCCGATTTATGCAACAGACTTTATAGTACCTCGTCTTTCTCCTTTGCCAGCGAATGTAGAGACGCAAAAGATTTCCTTGTCTGGATTTTGGCAATTCAATCCTTCTCCTGAAAAAGAATTTTGGAAGAAAGAAAAAGTAAATAACTGGAAAAGTATAGAAGTGCCGGGAGAGTGGGTAATGCAAGGATTTGAAGTAGAAAAAGGGGAAACGGCCGGTTATTGTCGGACATTTACTGTTCCCGCTTCTTGGGATGGACAACGGGTAAAGTTACGTTGTAATGGGATATACAGTGATAGTCAAATCTTTATTAACGGTAAGAAAGCAGGCTCTCATTTAGGAGGTTTTACTGTTTTTGAACTGGATGTGACTCATTTGATAGAGCCAGGAAAAGAGAATAGAATTGCAGTTTCTGTTGTTTCTGAGAGTCTTGCTGATTCCACGTCAAGTGCCTCTCAGTATGCGGTCCATCCGTTAGGTGGTATTACGCGTGATATTTATCTATTTGTATTGCCGGAAATAAATTTGTCAATGTTTCATGCTGCTACTTTTTTTGATTCAACTTATACAGATGCAATGCTAGAAACAGAGTTGGAAATAACCAATGAATCTGCGATAAAAGTAGACAGCTTATCATTGTATTTTGCGCTGAAAGATAAGACTGGTAAGGATATAGCCTTGAAACAAGCGACGAAATCGATCCGTATGTTAGAGGCAGGAACTTCTGAGAAAATAGGGGTTTCTTTCTTTGTTCCTAATCCGGCGAAGTGGGATTCGGAACATCCCAATTTGTACACTTTAATCTGTCAATTGAAAGACGGTAAGAAAGTATTACATGAAACAATCCGCCGTATTGGTTTTCGCCAGATAGAGGTGCGTGGCAATCAGGTGTTTATGAATAATATGCCGATAAAGTTGCGTGGTGTTTGTCACCATGAGGTGATGCCATTGCGTGGACGTTCTGTGAATGGAGATATGTGGCGGAGGGACGTGGAGTTATTTCGTCGTGGAAATGTGAACTATTTCCGTACTTCTCATTATCCACCCGACGAAGCTTTACTGGAGGCGTGCGACGAACTGGGAATGTTGGTAGAAGTAGAAGCTCCTTTTTGTTGGGCACATGGTACAAATGTACCGACAGAAAAGTATTATGACGTATTAGTAAATCAGCATATTGAAATGGTGAACTTGAATCGTAGTCATCCCTCTGTTCTCATGTGGTCATTAGGAAATGAATCATTCAAGTATGTTGAGTATTTCAAAAAGGCAGGAGAGATTATAAAGCTAATAGATCCGACACGTCCCCGTATTTTTAGCCAGTTTGAAACGAATGCAGATAATGGCGAACTGGAAGTAACCAATTATCACTATCCCGGATCGACTGGACCGGATAAATACCGTAATAGCGAACGTCCTGTTATATTCGATGAGTTCTGTCATCTGAATGCTTATAACCGTTTGGAACTGGCAGCCGATCCTGGGCTTCGTTCGATGTGGGGACCTTTGCTAAACCGAATGTGGAATGACATGTATCATAGTCAGGGTGTTTTGGGCGGTGCAATATGGGCCGGTATCGATGATACATTTTTCTTGCCAGGAGAAAGGGCTATTGGTTATGGGACCTGGGGACCGGTAGACGGATGGCGTCGTGAGAAACCTGAATACTGGGGAATGAAGAAAGCTTTCAGTCCGGTTAAGATTGAGCAGAAAGGAAATATGTCGACAGATGGCATTATTTGTTTCCATGTAGAAAATCGTCATAACTTTAGTAATTTATCGGAGTGTATGATTGAATGGAAAGCAGGTAACAAAAGTGGTAAAGTGGTAGTTGATGTAGCTCCTCGTTCAGAAGGAGATTTCAATATTCAGTTACCAGAATCTTTACGGAGTATCGAAATATTAGAGTTAACCATTACTGGTGTACGTGGTTTTGTAATCGATGAATATAGTTTTCAAATTTTACCAAAACAGTTGAAAGTGCCAGAAAAACAGGAGATTATTCAAGCTGGAAAACTCTTTTGGCAAGAGAAGGCGGATATGATAGAGATTTTATTAAAAAGCGGAGTATTTATAGTGGATAAACGTAATGGACTATTGACGGCAAGAAAGGATGATAATACTGTTTTGTTACAATCTCCGGCATTGATGATCTTACCATTAAACAGAGAGGGAGAAGGTCTTCAAATGACTGGTAAAAATCAGAATTTTAAGCCGTATAATCCAATATGTGAAAATTGGATTGCTCAGTCTGTTATTTGCCAGTCGGATGATAATACTGTAAATGTAAAGATAAAAGGCATATATAAAGAGGCCGAAGGCCTATTAGAATATTGCTTCCATAAGGATGGAAAGGTGACATTTACTTATGACTTTATGATTCTTCAAGAGGTTTCTCCTCGACAGATCGGATTGGTGTTTACATTACCCGTTTCATTCACTCATTTGGATTGGAAACGAAAAGGATATTGGAGTGTTTATCCTGTAGATCATATAAGTGCTTTGGTGGGAGAAGCAGAAGCATTTGATGTCTCTTTACCCGTATCAGGATTAGCAGGACCTTCCAAACAACCGGAAAAATCCTGGTCGTATGATCAAACAGTTGCTGGTTCGAATCTGTTCCGTTCTACAAAAGAGAATATTTATTCGGCAAGTTTGACAAATTTGGAAGGTAAATCAATGACAATCCTTTCCAATGGTATGCAACATATCCGTTCTTGGATTGAGAATGATGCAATTCGTTTATTGGTAGCTGATTACAACAATGCAGGTGGTGAAAACTATTTGACTTCTCATATAGAGAAAGAATACAGATTATTGAAGAAAGGAGATAAAATACAAGGAAAAGTGACAGTTACTTTTTAAGTGTTAATTTAATGTTTTTTTGATATTATGAAATGTGGATTATTGTATATATTATTGCTTGCATAGGAATTGCCTGCAATCAGAATACCGTTCAGGCACCGTACACTTATGCCGTAGCAAAGATTCCGTGGAATGAATCTTTGGGTAACCACCGTGCTGTGTTGACAGTTAATGCTCCAGCTGAAGCTGTTAAGCTTTCTTTTGAATGGCGGCGTCCGGATAAGGAGGTGGAAAACCATCGTTTCCTGATTCTTGATGCGGAGACGGGGGATACGATTCCCAATATCCAACGGCTGAAAATCGAGAATGAACGATGTGAACTCTTATTTGGACCGGTCAAAAAAAAAGGAACTTATTTCTTCTATTATCTGCCTTACTGTGTACAGGAGGGATATGGGTTTTATTACCGGGGATATTATCCGAAAGAAGATGAACCTGATCAGCAATGGTTGTCTGTAATATCATCCATCTCTTTTTCCGGACAGTTTCCGGAAGCTACGGTTGCTTGCGTAGAATCGCGTATACAGTTTGACAGCTTCTATCCGATGGAAATAACAGCTTCGGTTGAGGAAAAGGAGCAATACAGGCAAAGCAATCCAGGTCGTTTCCTTGTCTTTCCGGAAGATCGCTCTAATCCTATACGGATGAAAACAAACGTGCCTTATAAATGGCTGCAAGGTCAGGACCGTACTTTGTTTAAAGGTTCTGCTATGCCTAATGAATATTATGCGTTTCAGCTGGGTGTATGGGCGGGAAACCAGGAGCTGAAAAGCATTACCTATGAAACATCCGGTTTAAAAAGCGGAAATAATGTGATCCCTGCAGAAGCTATTACTTGTTTTAATATAAACGGAGTCAATCCGTTGGGAAAACCTTTTACCAAAAAGGTGAGTGTAGCACCGGATGCGGTTCAACCATTGTGGTTCGGGGTTGATCTGAAAGTAGACCAACCCAGTGGCATCTATAAAGGCGTTATTGTCGTTTCAGACGAAACAGGATATACCGTCCCTGTGGATATTGAGTTGAAAGTGTCTGGAAAAATGCTGGCAGACCGTGGAGATAACGAAATTTGGCGTCACAGCCGTTTGCGTTGGCTTAACTCGACTCGTGGAATCAATGATAAACCGACAGAGGGATATACAAATATGTCTTTGGTAGCTAATTGTGTTTCTTGTTTGGGGCGTACGGTTTCCCTTGATATGCAGACGGCTCTACCATCTTCTGTTGATTCTTGGGGACATGAACTGTTGGCATCTCCCATACGCTTTATCATCCGTACTTCTTCGGGAGAAAAAAATTTGAACGGAACTGTTGACTTGACTGAACAATCTGGCGGGAAAATATCGGGGACCTGGAAAGCTGAAGACGAAGACTTGAAGTTGACCTGCAATGGAACGATGGAGTTTGACGGTTGGATCAACTACGTTTATTCCATCACTCCCAAAAAGGACTTACAGATCGAAGATATCCAGCTGAAAATACCGATGAAAAGTGAAGAAGTTCCTTATTTTATGGGATTGGGGCTACCTGGACAGGAGATTCCCACCTGTTATTCTGGAGGCTGGGAGAGACAGGGAAAAACGGTACATGATTACACTGTACCTATTCCTACCTCTGAAAGTTCTTCATGGCTGTGGCCTTTTGACAGTTTTTGGTGTGGTTCAGAAAAAGCTGGTATTCATTGTGAGTTACGCGGAGCGAGTTATACCGGTCCTTTGCTGAACGTGTATCGTCCTGCATATCCCGAAAGCTGGTATAACAACGGCAAGGGCGGTTTCCGTATCAACCGTAGCGGAAACCGGACAACGGTTACTGCATACAGTGGCGAGCGTACCCTCAAAGTCGGCGAGGACCTGATATTCGATTTTGCCTTATTAATCACCCCGGTAAAGAAAGTGAATAGCCGTAGCCAGTTTACTGATCGTTATTACCAAAACGAAGCAGCACCGACTCCCGGTGAAGAAAACTTGAAAGTGGGGATGAAGATCATTAACTTACACCATCCTTCCGACTATATTAATCCATTCATCAATTACCCATTTATTACAGCTGACAAGGTAAAAGACTTTGTGGATAAATGGCATGATAAAGGTTGTAAGGTGAAACTTTATTATACAATCCGTGAACTGACGAGTGTAGTTCCTGAGATATGGGCTTTACGTAGCTTGGGTGACGAGATATTGCGAGGCGGTAATGGCGGTGGTTTCCCTTGGTGTCAGGAACATTTTGTAACTGATTATACTCCTCAATGGTATCAGCATTTGAAAGACTTACAATTAGGTGTGGTAGCCGATGCTTCCGTTTTGACAGCTACGGGAGATTCACGCTGGTATAATTATTATGTGGAAGGACTGGCTTGGTTAGTGAAGCATACAGGTATTGACGGGTTGTATCTGGATGATGTGGCTTTCGGGCGTGATATGCTGAAACGGATGCGACATGTGATGGAAGAGGTAAAGCCGGGGGGCATCATTGATTTACATTCAAATACGGCTTTTTCACGCGGACCAGCTACTCAGTATGCGGAATATTTTCCTTATGTGAATAAAATTTGGTTTGGTGAACGCTTTATGTATAATGAGATGTCTCCGGTAAACTGGCTGGTGGAAGTCTCTGGTATCCCGTTTGGACTGATGGGGGATATGTTACATGGCGGCGGTAATAAATGGCTGGGTATGCAGTATGGTATGAGTGTTCGTCAATCTTGGCAGACAGAGGGGATAATCTGTGATCCTCAATATATTTGGAAGTTATGGGATGACTTCGGGATCATGGATGCACAAATGATCGGTTTCTGGGAAAAGAATCCGGCTGTGACCACTTCAGATAAAGATGTGAAAGTAACTACTTATGTGAATAAAGGCAAAACGCTTCTTTCAATCGGTAATTATTCCAAAGTAAAGAAACTGGTTAAACTGAATATCGACTGGAAACAATTGGGTCTGAATCCGTCATCTGTCCATATACAGGCTCCGGCTGTTACTGATTTTCAGGGTGCGCAAGAGTTTGCACTAGATGATCTGATTCCGATCGATCCGAAACGAGGATGGTTGATTCTTTTAAGTGAATGATATTTATTGTGTTTGCTGATTAAAAGAGAGAACACAGGTTTACTGATTATTTAAATAAAAAACAATTGTCTTGTATGTCGGAAGAAAAGCGCAAGTATTTCCGGGAAAAAACGTACATATTTTTCCGAAAATAGATACGCTTTTCTTCCAATGGATAACTATATAATGGAAAACGGATAGCAATGTAATGAAAAACAGGTAGCTATGTAATGGGAAGATATAACCCCGGCAACACAATACAGCCTGGAATACGTCTCTCTATGAAGTTTTTTATCTTACCTTTCAGGTTTCAGCCATGTTTACACTTTGGCTTTCAACTGACACGGCTGAAAGGAGTAAAATGGAGTTCCTTTAGGATACAGGCTTTAAATATCAAAAGGTAAAAGATACCTGAAGCCTGAAAGGTGAAAATAAAAACACGCTGAAAGGGAAGGCCTTTTCCTATAATCTCAGGTGATAAAAACAACGTTTTTGGGTGTAGTTACCCTAAACCTTAAAACAGGCAGTTACAACAATTAAAATCACGCCCCCCAGGAAATATCGGGTGGGCCATAAAAATAAAAAAAGTTACTCCAATTTGGAATAACTTTTTTCGCTCTTCCTCTTGGACTTGAACCAAGGACCCTCTGATTAACAGTCAGATGCTCTAACCAACTGAGCTAAGGAAGAAAATATGTCTTTCAGTCTTTCCCGATGTTTTTTCGCTCTTCCTCTTGGACTTGAACCAAGGACCCTCTGATTAACAGTCAGATGCTCTAACCAACTGAGCTAAGGAAGAAAATATGTCTTTCAGTCTTTCCCGATGTCTTTTGCTCTTCCTCTTGGACTTGAACCAAGGACCCTCTGATTAACAGTCAGATGCTCTAACCAACTGAGCTAAGGAAGAATTTTCAATCTTTCAGCGGCTTGTTGTATGCCTTTCTGAAATTGCACTGCAAAAGTAGAGGTTCTTTTTGAAATATGCAATATCTTTGCAGAAAAAATTTGAAAAAATGAATACGATAGGCTTAGGAAACGCTTTGGTAGATGTTTTACTTCGGTTAGATAGTGATGATGTGCTTGCAGAAGTGGGTATAAAGAAGGGGGCAATGGATATGATCGGTCAGGAACAGATGATCGCTATCCGTAAAACACAGGAACGGTTGGAGAAAAGCCAGGCTCCGGGTGGCTCTGTTTGTAATACGATGCGTGCAATGGCTTGCCTGGGTGCAAATACCGGTTTTATAGGAAAGATCGGTACGGATGCGGTTGGTGAATATTATGAAAAGGCGTTGCAGGATGCGAACGTGTCTCCTTATTTTATAAAGACAGAGGGTATTTCGGGCAGTTGTACCGTATTGATCTCAAAAGACGGTGAACGTACGATGGGTACATTCCTTGGTCTGGCTCCGACGATTACGCCGGATGAAATAAAGGAGGAGATCCTTAGCCGGTATAATTGTATATATATAGAAGGATATTTGTTGGTAAACGAAGAGTTGGTTCGTACTACTATGCAAAAAGCAAAGAAACTGGGATTGAAAGTGGCCCTCGATCTTTCTAATTTTAATATTGTAAATGCATTCAAGGGATTGCTGGATGATATTATTCCTGAATATGTAGATATTCTTTTCTCTAATGAAAGTGAAGCGGAGGCTTTTACCGGTCTGAAAGCAGAGGAAGCGGTAAAGGTTCTTTCCGGAATGGTAGAGGTGTCTTTGGTTACTCTGGGCAAGGAAGGTGCGTTAGTGGGAAGTAAAGGACAGGTCATTGCCGTTCCGGCAGAAGGAGGCAAGCCGGTCGATACAACCGGAGCAGGCGATCATTTTGCTGCCGGGTTCCTGTATGGGCAATCTGTGGAAGCTACATTGGAACAGTCGGCCCGGATCGGTTCGCTTCTGGCCGGATATATTATAGATGTGATCGGGGCTCAGATCCCGGATGACAAATGGGAACAAATAAAGTTAAAAGTAGATGCGATATTATCCTGAAAAGGGTTTTATGTATACATTTACATCGTTAATTAACTAAATATTCTATGTTTAAGAAGGTACGACGAGAAAGATTGATAGGTTTGTTTTGCTTATTGCTCCTGGCTGGGAGTATTTTGCCGGGACAGGCTCAGAAAGATAACCGCTTTGAAGTAAGTAAGAACCTGGACATTTTCAATGCTTTGGTGAAAGAGGTCGAAATGTTCTATGTGGATTCGGTGGATGTGGAAAAAACAGTCCGGAGAGGGATCAACGCCATGTTGAGTGGGCTGGACCCTTATACCGTCTATTATCCGGAACAGGATATGGATGAACTGAAAATAATGACTACCGGCGAGTATGGCGGTATCGGTTCTTATATCCGGGAACGGAAAGATGGGGGAGTGTATATCATCGAACCTTTTGAAGGTATGCCTGCTGCTTTGGCGGGTTTGAAAGCCGGAGACCGTATCCTGGCTATCGATACAGTCGATACGAGCAATAAAACATCCAGTGAAGTCAGTGAACTGCTGAAAGGAGTGCCCAATACAAAAATGGTATTGAAGATACAGCGTCCGAACGAAAAGAAACCCCGTGAAGTGGAACTGGTCCGTAAGCAGATCCTGGTAGACCAGGTTACTTATTATGGTGTTCGTGGCGATGGTGTCGGTTACATCTATCTGAAAGGGTTTACCGATAAGAGCGCACAGGAAGTGAAAAATGCCCTGGAAGATTTAAAGAAGAATCATCAGATAAAATCATTGATCCTGGATTTACGGAATAACGGAGGTGGTCTGCTGGAAAGTGCAACCCAGATCGTTGGTATGTTTGTCCCGAAAGGAAAAGAGGTGGTATCGACCAAAGGCAAGGTTAGCCAGTGGGACCGTACTTACCGTACATCCAATGAACCGATCGATACGGTTATGCCGATGGCAGTCCTGATCAATGGCAATTCGGCCTCTGCTGCCGAAATTGTTTCCGGCGCATTACAGGATATGGATCGTGCCGTATTGGTAGGCCAGCGTTCTTATGGAAAAGGCTTGGTACAGTCTACCCGTGAACTTCCTTATGAAGGGCGTCTGAAAGTAACAATGAGTAAATATTACATTCCCAGCGGCCGTTGCATCCAGCAGATGGATTATTCCCACAGGAAAGCGGACGGCAGTGTGGCTGCTATTCCTGATAGCCTGACATCTGTATTCTATACATCGAAAGGGCGTCCTGTCCGTGACGGTGGCGGTGTACGTCCGGAGTTTGAAATAGAGGAAGAAGAGATGCCGACTATCATGTATTATCTGGTGACCGATTTTGTCCTGGTGGACTTTGTTACGGATTGGGCACAGAAACATAAGACAATTCCTTCTGTGGAAGAGTTTACTGTTTCCGATGAGGATTTTGAAGCATTCAAAAACTATGCGAAAGAAAAGAATTTCACTTATGACCGTCAGAGTGAAAAGATTTTGAAAAACCTGAAAGAAGTAGCCCAGTTAGAAGGCTATACAGACAGGGATTCAACAATTTTCACTGAACTGGAAGCCCGCTTAACTCCAAATCTGGACAGGGATTTCGATCTTTATAAGGATCAGATTAAAAAGTTACTGGCTTCGGAGATCGTAAAACGCTATTATTTCCAGAAAGGCGAACTGCTTGAAAGCCTGAAAGATGACGAAGTACTGGATAAAGCGATCGAAGTTCTGAGCAACCTGGAATTATATAGCAAGACATTAAGCACTCCGGAAGAAGGAGAAACCAAACCAGCTGACGAAAAAGCTGATTCTTCGACCAAAGGAGGTGATATAGCTTATGTATTTGATAAGACTGTAGGATAGAATCTATAAGACCGATATATTGAGGGAGTAAACAAAATTGTTTATTCCCTTTTTTATTTTGTGAAAAAGGATTTCCGGCTTTCTATTTGAATTTAATATGTAGAACAACCAATTCGGATACAGTCCCTACCCGGTAAGGAGGGCCGGCTATGCCTATGCCGGAAGATACATAAAATTGGGTCGGACCTTTTTTATGATAACCGTAGGGGCATTCATAGATCAGCTTCATTAACAGGGGATAGGGCCATAACTGCCCGTTATGGGTATGTCCGTGAAGCCCCAGATCCACGCCGTTCATGGCCATTTCTGCAAATGACCAGGGTTGATGATCCAGAACAATAATCGGTTTGGTGGTATCGATGTCCGCCATTAACGTATGTAAAGCCTGCCGTTTTTTATTGATATAATCGTCTCTGCCGATCAGGTAAAAGGTTGAATCGGGTTGTACGACCGAGTCGATCAAATGTACGGCTCCGGTTTTTGCCAGCCAGCGATATTTGGCAAAACGGTTGGCGCGGTATTCGTGGTTGCCGTTTACGACGTATACACCCAGCGGTGCTTTTAGTTGCTGTAAATCATTTTCTATATGTTCCATCTCGGCAAAACGGGATTCGTAATCCATAATGTCGCCCACCAATACGACCATATCCGGGTGTTGGGCGTTACTTAGTGCGACATAGCTTTGGACCAGCTTTTTACCGATCACTTCACCTATATGCAAATCGCTCATCATAACCACAGTCAGGCTGTCGCGCTCGCTGCTCCCTTTGGGTAGAGTGACATATACGTCTTTGACTATCGGGTAGGCGACGGTCAGGTAGGCTTTCACCATCAGGCAGGATACTCCGGCTATAATTACAAAAAACAGGGTTAACTTAGTCTGTTTCCAATGTTGTGTCAGCCATTGGGGAAACCAATGGAAGAAACGGTCGGATAGTCTGAGCACTTCCAGCGTCAGCAATGAAAGCGTGATATAGACAGAAGCAATATACCAGGTGTTGCAGATATATTGGATCGTGGTCATTATATGATCCGGCAATTCCTTGCGGAAGAAAAATCCGAAGAAGTAAATCGCCAGTTCCAGTATAAAGAATAATGTATAAGGGATACGCCAGCTTTTTTTAGCCGGTATTGCCTGATAGCCCCTCCAAAAGATATAGGGATTCAGTAACAATTGTGCTACTATCGATTGAATAAAGACTTTCATACCTGTTTGCCTTGCGGGGCTTTATTTGAATGCAATATTGAATACGACCATCTCGCTGTTCGTCCCGATCCGGAAAGGAGGTCCCCAGAGTGATAAGCCGGAAGATACATAGATATGGCTGTTACCCCATTGTCTGTATCCATAACTTTGCTCGAACAAGCGGTCTGTCAGCAGGTTCATCGGCCAGATTTGTCCCCGATGTGTGTGTCCGCTGAATTGAAGGTCTATGCCGGCTTTCTCTGTTTCCTGCAGGTCATACGGCTGATGATCCAAAAGAATAACAGGTTTATCCGGGTCAATGTTTTGCGATAAAGCCTGAAGGGATAAGCGTGACGGATTATGACGGTCGTCACGTCCGGCTATCTGAAGCCCGTTGGGGAGTGTAACTACTGTGTCGCGTAACAGTTTGATCGGGGTCGATTGGATAAAATCAACGCTTTTCTTTATTCCGCTGATATATTCGTGGTTTCCCGGAACCATATAAATGCCTTGCGGTGCTTTCAGTTGCGAAAGCTCTTCCTGCATATTCTCTGCATAAAGAGGTGTTACGCTGTTGTCTATCAAATCTCCTCCGATCAGGATCAGGTCCGGTTGTTCGGCATTGATCATGCTTATATATTTCTTCAGCTGTGCCTTGTTTGTGCCGTAACCCAGGTGGATGTCGCTTATGGCAACAACTTTCAGCGGTTGTTGATTACTGTTGACAACCTTGTTGATAACTATGTTGAAAACTTGTGTCTTCGGATGTTGATAATGATAGTAACCGTAACTTAATAGGCTGAGCGTCAGTAGGAGTGAAATGTAAAACCCATATTTAAAACTCCCGTTGAAAAGTTTGAATATATCGAACGCAACCAGGAATAATACCATATATAAAGTAAAAACCAGCCAACCGGTTCCCACCTCATGTATGGTATGTGCCATCACATCCGGATATTTTACATTCCTTGCCAGCATACTGACTACGAATGCAAGTGCACAACTCCAGAATAGAACTGTCAGAAGCACCTTTACGCCGAAAGGCTGGGCCACAAGCGTCTGTGCCCCTCTGATAAATATATAAATATTCCCTGCAAAGTAAGCGCAAAAAAGAGCGATGAAAATTGTAGGCATTTTGTCAAATTTTCGGCAAATGTACATAATAATCTTCAATTCATTTGTGAAAAAAGGTTTTGGCGTATAAGTAGAAAAATGTTTCACATCTGACAATGTCTGATTTATTTCGGATAACCAACCGGGTTATTCATCATCAATACCTGGCTGTCCGTCAGCTTGAGGATTTTTTTCAGTGCGGCCTGATCCATGCTTGCTCTGGGTACTGTAGACAATCCTATACCAGCACAACATAAGTTTATATTTTGTGAAACGATACCGGCATCCATTGCCGCCATCAGTTTTGTGTGATCCCCGACATTACCGAAACGGGAAAGATCGGATACCAGAACGAGACAAACGGGAGCATCTTTAACGAAATCCTGTCCTCCTCCAACGGCAGCACGATGATCTCCCTTTGCTATCGGATTCAGTGCATGGGCTTTTGCATCATATAGATAAGCGCCATCTTTCATAATAACATACACATCGATATCCTGTTTGTTCAAAGCCGACGGAGCCGTGCGTTTTCCGTCTGTACGGTTAATGCCGTTGGCAGCCCATAACAAATCTGAAAGATCCTGTGCGCTTAGTTCTTTCGCTGCATATTCGCGGTCGGAATGACGGTCGGAAAATGCTTTCATAACAGCTGTTCCGCGAGCCTTGTCCGGAGCATTGAGTTTAATGACTTTAAGATCCTGTGCATTCATAACGGAAATGAATAATAAAGCGGTTAAAATGATTGAAATCTTTCTCATATCTATATTTATTAATAGTAATTCCTACAAATTTAAAACAAATTCATCTAATCGAACAGCAAAATACATCTTTTACAAATCTTTAATCCCGCTAAATACGAAGGTTTCGTAGAAACTTATACATTTGCATCGGGTTTACACTATTTTTTAGTAATAAATATAATAAATCAATCGATAACCTCTAAATTTTTTTAATTTGATGAAAGAAAAACTGCTCTACTTAGTGTTGGTGTTGATGATGACTGTGCCTTTGTGTGCGCAGAACCAGAATGCCGCTGATTACACGATCAAGGGACAGGTAGTTGATTCCCTGTCTAATGAAACAGTTCCTTATGCCACGTTGAGTATCGCTTTGGCAAATGCGCCCCAGAAAGCGATCAAACTGTTGGCCTGTGATGATGATGGAAAGTTTACCACCACATTAAAACAACCCGGTACATACATCATGTCTATGCAATCTTTAGGAAAGCTTCCTGCCGTAAAACGCTTTACATTGTCTGAAGGTAAGAAAAGCTTGAATCTGGGTAAGTTGTTTATGAACGATGACACCCAGCAGATCAATGAAGTAACGGTTGTTGCCCAGAAACCATTGGTAACGGTGGAAGTGGATAAAATTACCTATAGTCTGGATGATGATCCGGAAGCCAAGACTAACAATGCGTTGGAAATGTTCCGTAAAGTCCCGATGATAACCGTGGATGGTGAAGATAAAATCCAGTTGAAGGGTTCTTCAAACTACAAAATTTATATGAATGGTAAACCTTCTAACCTGTTGAGCGGTGAAAACGCATCAGACGTATTGAAGAGTATGCCGGCAAGTTCAATCAAAAATATTGAGGTAATTACAGATCCGGGGTCCAAATATGATGCAGAAGGCGTAGGAGGTATTATCAATATTATCACATCAAAAAATGCAATGCAGGGATATACTGGTACGGTTCGTGCGAATGCAAGTACATTAGGTAGCTTTGGCGGCGGTGGATATGTTTCATTGAAGGTCGGAAATTTAGGGCTTACGGCAAACTATGGTTATAACAACCGTAACTCACCTTGGAATGATTCACATAGTGAACGTGAAACAGATGAAGATCGTTTGGCAGAAGGTAGACCAACTAAATTAATAGAAGACGGGCGTAGCAAGTATAAAGGACCGTTCCAATATGGTTATCTGGAAGCTAGTTATGAAATTGATACATTGAATTTAATAAGTGTTGGTGCCAATTTGTTCCGCGGAAAATCTAAAAACTTATCGGAGTTGGATGCTGTATTAAACCCACTGGGAGACGAATTCAATTCATCTCCGATTTATAAATTTCATCGTAACAGTGTTTCTGAAGGAACTTTCGGTTCTACAGATTTGAATGTGGATTATCAGCATTCTACTTCTAAAAAAGATGAGTTGTTGACCGTTTCTTATCGTTTCAGTCAATCTCCGAACGACAGTGAAAGTAATACCGAACTTTCTGATGTTGTTAATTACTATCTGTCTAATGAATATCCCAAATGGAATATTAATGATGCCTCTACGATAGAACATACCGGACAGATTGATTATACAACTCCACTTTTTAATAAGCAGACATTGGAAGCGGGTGTAAAATATATCAATCGTCAGAATAAAAGTAATACGTTGGAACAGATTTATAATGATTCGACGAAAATGTGGGAGGATCATTCTCGGGATAACAGCCAGTTTCGCCATACACAACATATTTACTCGGCTTATCTGGGCTACCTGATACGTTTAAACAAGTTTGGAATTAAAGCTGGTGTACGTGCTGAAGGAACAAGTTTAAAGGCTGAGTTTGCTCGCAAACCGGATATGGATTTCAGTACCAATTATTTTGATGTGGTACCGAATGCTACTTTAACTTATCAGATAGACATGTCTACTCAAATCCGTTTGGGATATAATATGCGTATTCAACGACCGGGTATCTGGTATCTGAATCCGTATATTAACGATGTGGACCCTCAAAATATCTCTCAGGGTAATCCGAATCTGGATTCGGAAAAGAGTAATAATGTGAACCTGAACTTCAGTAAGTTTACTCAAAAGTTCAGTATCAATGCTAGTCTGAGTTACACATTTGTAAATAATCCGATTGAACGTTATTCTTTTACAGCTGATTTTCCGGTAGACGATCCTCGTTCGCAATATAACGGTGCTATGTGGAATACCTATGATAATATAGGTAAGAAACAGCAAGTTGGTATGTTTCTGTATGGAAACTGGTCGCCTACAACTTGGTTCCGTATTTATATGAATGGTGGACTTGATTATACAGACCTGAAAGCTCCTACTTTGGATTTGAAGAAAGATGGTGTTAGTGGACGTGTATTTGCAGGTACGCAATTTACACTACCTAAAGATTTTCGTATTAACTTGAATGGCGGTTATTTCAGTCCGTGGATCATGTTACAAGGTAAGCAGTCGCCTTTCTATTTTGCAGGTCTGAATGTTAGTAAGGATTTCCTGAAAAAGAAATTGTCCGTTTCTGTCGGTGCAAACAATCCGTTCTGGAAAACGATGAAGATGGAGATGACTACTAATGGGGAAGGGTTCCGTAATGTGTCAACCAACTGGCGTAGTGCCCGTGAGTTCCGTTTCAGTGTCTCTTACCGCTTCGGAACAATGAAAGGACAAATCAAGAAAGTACGCCGTGGTATCAGCAATGATGACTCAAAAGGCGGTGGTGAAAATAATCAGGGCGGCGGAGAGCAGTCGATGTAATTTTTAATTATAATATCTGAAAGGCCCGGATTTTTGTCCGGGCTTTTTTGGGTTTCTATACGATCTGTATTCATTTACCAGCCTTACTAATTCTAATTACTACGGCAACTAATCAATGGTTGATAACCATCAACCGAACGGTTCATAATTATCGGCCGATTGGCTCATAATTATCGACCAAACGGCTGACAATTATCAGCCGCTAAATAGATAGGGTGAAAAATCTTCTAACATACTATAGATGAGTAATGAAGAACGGTATGAAGATTCGATGTAAAGCTAATGAATTTTTTACTGTCCGCTATTCATAAAAAGGCATATTTGGACAAAAAAGTACCTTTTCTTAGACAAAAAGTGTCTTTCCTATCGAAAGGTTCGTTTTATCTTTGTTACCGGAATCAGAAATAAATAACATGAAACACATTATTATTGGTTTGTTGCTGGTACTTTGCAGCACATTTACTTATGCATCCCGTAAGGAGATACTTTTGAATAACGACTGGATGTTCCGTTTCTCGCATCAGGTGCAGAAGAAGAGTGAACAAAGAGTCAATCTGCCTCATACATGGAATAGTGGCGATGCCTTATCCGGTAAACAGGATTATTACCGTGGAATGGGTAACTATGAAAAAACTCTTTTCGTAAAACCCGAGTGGAAAGGAAAACGTTTGTTCCTGCGTTTTGAAGGCGTCAATACAATCGCAACGGTTTTTGTTAATTCAGTTTGCCTGGGTGAACATCGAGGTGGCTACGGTGCGTTTGTTTTTGAAATAACAGATAAAGTACAGTATGGTGCCGAGAATAAGATATTGGTAAAGGTGAATAATGCCTTGCAACTGGATATCATGCCGTTGGTCGGTGATTTCAATTTCTATGGCGGCATTTATCGTGATGTAAACCTGATCATTACCGATCCGGTAAATATTTCACTGACCGATTATGCTTCTTCCGGAGTTTATCTGATACAAAATAATGTAACGAAAGAACAGGCGGATGTGAAAGCTAAAGTCTTGGTTTCAAACGGTTCGTCCACGTCAAAACCGGTACAGGTGAATGTGAAAATCTGGGATGGAAACAAGATTGTGCAGCAGCAGGATATAAATCTGACTGTGGATGCAAATCAGATACATACCGCAGGACTGGAATTTTCTATTAAAAATCCTCATTTGTGGAATGGGCGGAAAGATCCGTTTATGTATCGTACGGAAGTGACATTGCTGGCTGACGGACAGGAAATAGATAAGGTAACTCAGCCGCTGGGCTTGCGCTTTTATCATGTGGATGCAGAAAAAGGTTTCTTCCTGAACGGGGAACATCTGAAACTGCACGGTGTGTGCCGCCATCAGGACCGTGCCGAACGCGGAAATGCGTTGTATAAAGAACACCATGAAGAAGATGCTGCCATCATTGCCGAGATGGGAACGAATGCGATTCGTCTGGCTCATTATCCGCAGGCTACTTATTTTTATGATCTGATGGATAAATATGGTATCGTTGCCTGGGCGGAAATTCCTTTCATTGGTCCGGGCGGTTATCAGGACAGGGGATTCAACGATCTGCCTTCTTTCCGCGAAAATGGTAAAGAACAGTTGAAAGAATTGATTCGCCAGCACTACAATCACCCGTCCATTTGTTTCTGGGGATTGTTCAACGAACTGAAAACACATGGTGATAATCCGATTGAATATATCAAAGAGTTGAATGAATTAGCTCATCAGGAAGATCCGACGCGTCCGACAACGGCTGCCAGCTTCCTGTCGTACGATAGCGATATCAGTAAAATAACCGATGTGATTGCCTGGAACCAGTATTTCGGTTGGTATGGCGGTTCTCCTTCGGATATGGGAAAATGGCTGGACGCTAATCATAAGGCGCATCCGGATTATAAGATCGGTATCAGTGAATATGGTGCCGGGGCAAGTATCTATCATCAGCAGGACTCTATTAAACCTGGTGTTGCTTCGGGCTGGTGGCATCCGGAAAACTTCCAGACTTTCTATCATATGGGCAACTGGGAGGCTATTGCAGAACGCCCTTTTGTGTGGGGATCGTTTATCTGGAACCTGTTTGACTTTGGTGCCGCTCACCGTACGGAAGGCGATCGTCCGGGAATCAATGACAAAGGTCTGGTTACTTTTGACCGTAAAGTGAAGAAGGATGCTTTCTATTATTATAAAGCGAACTGGAATAAGGATGACAAATTCGTTTATATCGCTAACCGCCGTCATCGTGACCGTGATACGAAAGTGACCGATATAATGGTATTTTCTAATCTTCCCCAGGTTGAATTGTTCGTAAACGGAAAAAGTATAGGTGTACAGGGACCGGATAATTATGCCACTTTTGTTTGGAATGGTGTAAACCTGAAAGACGGGGAAAATACAATTGAAGTGCGTGGCATACAGAAGAAAAACAACATAACTGATACAGTAAACTGGACTTGTAAGTAAACATAATAGATGGTTTTTTTCTACTGAATTGTAGTTCTTGCAAAAAGAATGGTAATTTAATAAAGGTTATTGGGAATTATTTAGTAGGAAAGTCTTTATGGGATAAGGTGTTAGTGATTAATACCTTATCCCTTTTTATTTTTGTGAATATAGTTCTGTGTGGACTATGGACTATTATTATTCAAGAATCATTGTTTTTTTAGAGTCAAATATTAGTTTTCACAACGTAGATAGTAGTTTTGACAAATTCTATTTTTCAATTGGAGAGCAGTGATTATCATAGGAGAATGACAGGAGAAATTTTCAGCATAATATTAACGATGATAATCGCCAATAGAATAATAACAATCTTTTTTTATCTTGTATTTCTACCCCTCTTCATTCGGCTGAATTTAGAGATATCTTACTAACTGAAACAATCGGTCAAAATATACTTGGCTTATATACAAGCTATTATACATCTGTTAATTTTTCAGCTATGGACAATTTATACATATCTATTAGACAAAAATGTATGTTTATATTTTATACAATCTGCTACTTTTGTCCCGTTCTGTTTAGTTAAAATAAAAGACATAGTCCACACAGGACTATTTCATTTGGTAGAAACGAACAAAACTAAAATTCCTGCACATTTAAGTCGACAAGATTTAGTGTGCGCAAACAAAATCAATTTATTAACTAAATCTGGTGTTATTATGACGAAGGATTTTAATCGTTATTATTTTTCAAGACAGATGTTTATAGGAGCTACGATGTTCCTTGCATCTGTGGGAGTTGCATCGGCCAGTCCGACAGCTCTGGGAATGAATGTTCCAGAATCAGATGTTTTCATGGCTTCTCCACAGCAAGCACAGAAAACGGTGAGTGGAGTAGTAGAAGATCAGTTTGGTCCGGTTGCCGGAGCAAATGTAGTTGAGAAGGGAACCACGAACGGAACTATTACTGACATGGATGGTAAATTTACGTTGAATGTTTCTCCTAATGCAGTTCTGGTTGTTTCTTTTATTGGTTATACGGAACAGCAAATTACAGTAGGTAACCAAACTTCCTTCAAAATCCAGATGAAGGAAGACTCCCAGGCATTGGATGAGGTAGTAGTTGTTGGTTACGGTACGCAGAAGAAAGTGAATTTAACAGGTTCTGTTTCTTCCGTAGATTTTACAGAACAAGCTGCCAGCCGTCCTATTACAAACGTATCATCAGCCTTGGGAGGTCTGTCTGCCGGTTTGCAGGTTATGCAAAGCAAAGGTAATCCGACCGACGACGGTGCTACGATCCGTGTTCGTGGTACAGGTACATTGAACAATGCCAGTCCGTTGGTTTTGGTCGATGGAATGGAAGCCTCGATGGATGCTGTCAATCCGCAGGATATTGAGACGATTTCCGTATTGAAAGATGCTGCATCGGCTGCTATTTACGGTTCACGTGCTGCCAATGGTGTAATTTTGATCACAACGAAAAAAGGTAACCGTGAAAAGATCCGTGTAACTTATTCAGGTACTTTCTCTATGGCTCAGCCATCTAACCTGCTCGATTTTGTAACGGATTATCCTACGCATATGCGTTTGATCAATGAAGCCAAATTCAATGAGGGTTACAATGATGTATTTTCAGCAGCAACAATCGAAGCCTGGGAAGCTGCCAATGCAGATCCGAATGGTCTGAATGCAAACGGTGTCCCTAACTGGCTGGCTTATCCGAATACGGACTGGAACAAAGAAATGTATAAAAATAATCTGGTTCAGGACCATGTCGTGTCCGTGAACGGAGGAAGTGAAAAGGTTACATTTTTACTGTCTGCCGGTTATATGGATAACCCAGGTTTGGTGGAAAACACCGGTTTGAAACGTTACACATTGCGTGCCAACGTAGAAGCGAATGTAAACAAATGGTTGACCTTGGGAACCCGTACATATGCTATTATGAACGATAAGGATCAGGGTAATTACGCTGATACCGGTATGTTGAACTTTATCCGCCAGACTACCCCGGGTTTGATTGGTATGTATGATGGAAAAATGGGATATAAGGAAGCTGCCGAAGAAAGCTCTACCGCTAATAATATTGGGGCATATCTGAAACAGACCGACGGACAAAACCGTTCTTCCCGTTTTAATACAACGATGTATAGTAAGATCAAGTTTATGGAAGGTCTGAGCTGGGACTTCAACTTTAATTACGGACGTCGTTTTGACGAATATAACTCACATACAGTTCCGTTGGCCCGCTATACCTTCAGTAATGGTGAGATTGCTTCTACAGCAACGACTCCGGACCAGATGACGACAACTTGGAAGTCGTATGCGGAAGAAACATATACGCTTGAAAATATCCTGCGTTATGACAAGAGCTTCAAAGGTGGTCACGATTTGAATGTAATGGTTGGTTACAACGAATATTTCTATAAACAATACGAGCATAAGCAACAGAAAAAGGGTTTGATAGACCCGAGTATCAGTGTTCCCGATGCAGCCACAGAAATGCAGACCAGTACTGGTACGGCGAAAGACGAAGCACTTCGTTCTGTATTCGGCCGTTTGAATTATGCTTATCTGTCTAAATATCTGTTTGAGGCTAACTTCCGTTATGACGGTTCTTCCCGTTTCAATTCCGATTCGCGTTGGGGTATCTTCCCGTCATTCTCAGCTGCCTGGCGTTTGTCTGAAGAGGAATTTATGAAGAATATCGGCTGGTTATCTAACCTGAAAATCCGTGCTTCCTGGGGACAAATAGGTAACAACCGCATTACAGATAAGGATGGTTACCAGGACTATTATGGTTATCAGGCTACTTATAAGACTTATAATTATTCTTTTGGAGGGGCTCAGGCTGCTGCTTTGGCACAGAACAGGATCGGTAACTCGCGTCTGGAATGGGAAAGCACGACTGTTACGAACTTTGGTGTGGATGCCGGTTTTCTTAATAACCGTTTGACAGCAGAGTTGGACGTATATAATAAGGTAACGGATGGTATCCTGACAACTCCGAACCTTCACTTGACAATGGGTATTAAGACTCCTCCGACCATGAATACGGCTGAGGTTACGAACCGCGGTTTTGAATTGACTGTAGGCTGGAAAGACCATGTAGGTGATTTCAATTATGCTGTTTCTACCAATTTCTCTTACAATCATAATGAGGTAACAAAATATCTGGGTAAGTATGAAGCCGGTTGGGTGGAGAAAGACGGTAAGAAAGTATGGCAATCGAATATCGGTGATGTATCTGTGGATAAAGATAAGGGACGTATCGTAGAAGGACATCCGATCAAAGAATATTATACATTGAATACTTATTCCGGTAATGGAACCCATTTTAACAGCGATGGTTCCGTAAATATAAATGGTGGCCCGAAAGATGGTATGATCCGTACGGAAGGTGATATGAAATGGTTGAATGCCATGATTGATGCTGGTTACAAATTTATGCCAAACCAGAGTGTCGGTCGGAATAATATCTATTACGGTGATTTGATTTATGCGGATTTGAATGGCGACGGTATTTACGGTAGTTCTTATGATTATGACTTTCAAGGATCTTCAGCTATGCCTAAGTTCGGTTATGGTATCAATATCAGCGCCAGTTGGAAAAACTTCGATTTAAGTATGTTGTGGGCTGGCAACGGTGGTTTCAAACTGTATTGGGAAGAAGATCCGTATAATAGTGTAGCAATCAGAAATGGTTTTGCAACATCTGAGCGGGTTGCGAATGATCATTACTTCTACGATCCTGAAAATCCGACTGATTCGAGAACCAATCTGAATGGTTATATTCCCCGTTTGGTAGAAAACTCGAAACAGAGCCGTCAAACCAGCAATTATTATTTGTACAACGGTACTTATATGAAATTGAAGAATCTGACAATCGGCTATACATTGCCTGTAACTCTGACAGAAAAAATTTCTGCAGAAAGGGTTCGTGTATATCTGTCTGGTGAAAACTTGTTTACCATAACATCATTCCCCGGTCAGGATCCTGAAATGGGGGCAACTACAAACTATCCGTCTTTACGCCAGTTTGCTGCGGGTATTAGTGTTACATTCTAAAAAAGAGAAAAGACAATGAAATTAGTAAATAAAATATTAGTTGTTACAGCTGTTGCTTCGGTTATGACAGCTTGTAAACCTGATTTGTTGGATACGAATCCATACGATAAGGTAGGTTCCGGAGCCATGTGGGGAAATGAAACGATGTGTGATATGGGTGTGAATGGTATCTATGCCACATTGCGCGAGGCAAAGGTTGCACATGAAATGTTTACACAAGACGCTATGGGATTTGCCGGTCAGGCCCGTGATCCTCAGGATTTGTTGAATGGAACAATTACTGCCGGCAATAGTTTGTTCTCTGATACCTGGAAACAGTTGTATGAAGGAATTCACCGTGCAAATGATGCCATAGCCCATTTACCGGAAGCTCCATTGGATGATGCAAAGAAAGATCGTTTGATCGCTGAATCCAAATTCTTGCGTGCTTACTATTATTTCCGTCTGAACCGTGTATTCCAGGGTGTTCCTGTTTATCTGGAACCGGTGGAAGACAGCGAGTGTACCAATGGACGTGAAACGGCTGACAAAGTATGGGAAGTTATTATCTCCGACTTGAACGACTGCATCAACAGTGCTAATTTGCCGAATAAGTATGCGAAAGGTGATGCCAATTATGGTCGTGCAACGAAAGGTGCGGCATATGCTTTGCTGGGACAGACATATATGTGGATGAAAGATTATGCAAAAGCGGAAGCTGCTTTGCGTAAAGTCGGAGATGTCGGTTTTGCATTGTTTCAGGGGGATTACAAACAACTCTTCAAAACAGATAATGAACAATGTGATGAGATGATTTTCTCGGAACAGAATATTGGTATCAAAGATTATGGTTCCAAAACACAATTCTGGTTAGGTTCACGTGTTTCTTTTGGTTCTTGCTGGAATAGTTATCTGCCGAGTGTAAACTGGGTGGAATCATTTGAATGTGCAGACGGTAAGCCGTTTAACTGGAATGACTTCCTACCGGGATATAATGAGATGACTCCTAAAGAACGTGTGGTTTTCTTCCTCCGCGATACTGTCGGTGAGTGGGATACTTATTCGGAAGATATAAAATCAAAACTGCGTGCAGGTTTTGAACTGGCCGTGAAAAATGGAGCTGATATGTCTAAATATCTACCTTCCGGAAATGAAGCCCGTTTGCGTAAAGCCTACGAAAATCGCGATCCTCGTCTGGAAGCGACTGTCATTACTCCGTATGCTGAATATAACGGGGCAATCGGTTCAAAAGAATATACTTATACCTTGCGTTGGCCGGCAACCAACTCGGATGAAGTCGAACCGTATGACCTGAGAACGGATAGCCAGACTTTGTTCTACTATCTGTATCGCAAATTTGTTGCGGAAGGATCGTCTGAAACTCCTAATCGTGAATATTGCCCCTGGGATTATCCGTTGATCCGTTATGCAGACGTAGTCTTAATGTTGGCAGAAGCTATCAATGAACAAGGCTTTAAGCAGGAAGCTGTTGATTTGGTAAACTCTGTACGTGAGAGAGCCGGTGCTGCATTATTGCAGACAACAGATGCCGGTAAACCTACTTATGTAAGTGGCCAGGAAAATATGCGTACCCGTATCCGTAACGAACGTCGTTGGGAATTATCTTTGGAAGGTGTTAACCTGTATGACGAAATTCGTTGGAGAACGATCGGTGACTGGTGTAAAACTGGTGATGGTTCCAAAGAAATCTGGGGTACTGTCGTAAATCCGTTCTCATGGGGTGGAGATTATCTTTATACCTGGGCTATTCCAAGCACGGAATGTGAAAGAAATAGCAATCTGGTTCAGAATGATGGTTGGATAAACTAATTATCGAGATCTGTTCTACCGAATAGTTACTCTGTTAAAAGAATAATCCTTAAACAGGAATTGTAAGAAGTTCTTTTGATGAGGAAATGTTTATGGGATAAGGTGTTATTGATTAATGCCTTATCCTTTTTTTTGTGGAGAGTGTAGTTCTAGCTGGACTGTGTCCATATCATGAAACAAAACAGTACGGCACAAAAGTAACACATCGTATGATCTGTTAACATACATTTTTGTCTAATATTGGTGCATTTATTGTCCAAAAATAAAAAATTAACACAATAGTAATGGGCTGTATATGAATATAGTGCATAGATTATGGTCAATTTGCACTAACTATTGAAGTTCTGGCAGGTAGAAATAGAACATTCATTTCTCAAAATTAGGTTATATCAATTACTGTTTTTCTATTAATATTAAGTAATAGAATTCCAACGACTTTTCTAAACTACTTTTGTTCTGCTATTGAAAAACAAAAAGAGAAAGAGCTTTATTCTCAGTTGTTTTCTTATTTGTAAAAAATTACTGATGAGCCAAAATCTAATAATTAGTTAATGAATAAATGGACACAGTCCAGCTAGGACTATTTCCTTTTTATGTGAAACGAACGGGCTAAAATTCTTGCACAACAAGTTGCAGTGATTTGGTGTGCGCAAACACAATTTATTCATTAACTAAATCTGGTGTTATTATGACGAAGGATTTTAATCGTTTTTATTTATCAAAACGGATGTTTTTAGGAGCAACTATGCTTTTGACATCTGTGGGGTTGGCTTCAGCCAATCCGGGAATAGAGATTCCCGTTTCCGATGCGCTTGTTGCTTCTCCTCAACAAGCGAAGAAGATAGTAACAGGAACAGTTGAGGACGCTTTAGGACCGATTGCCGGAGCCAATGTTGTCGAAAAGGGCACAACTAACGGAACGATCACCGATATGGACGGTAAATTCAATCTGGAAGTTTCTCCTAATGCTGTTTTGGTTATAACTTTTATCGGGTACGTGGAACAACAGATCCCTGTAGGAAACCAAACGTCATTTTCTATTAACCTAAAAGAAGACTCGCAAGCGTTGGAAGAAGTGGTAGTAGTTGGTTATGGTACGCAGAAGAAAGTGAACCTGACAGGTTCGGTAGCATCCGTTAGTGCGGAAAAAATAGCCAACCGCCCGGTGATGAACCTCGGACAGGCTTTGGTGGGCGCGGCTCCAGGTGTACGCGTTACTCAAGGAAGTGGTAACCCTGGTGACGAAAGTATCGGTATCCAGGTGCGTGGCCAAGGTTCATTCAACAATAGTAGCCCATTGGTATTGGTCGATGGTGTTGCTGCTGATATGGCTCCGCTGAATACGGATGACGTTGAAAGCATCTCAATCTTGAAAGATGCCAGTGCGGCGGCAATCTATGGTTCACGTGCAGCCAACGGTGTTATTTTGGTAACAACCAAAAAAGGGAAAAAAGACGAAAGCCCAAGAGTGACTTTCAATGCTATGTTTGCACAGGAAAAGCCGATTACCGATTTTAAATTGATGTCAAGTACGGCAGATTTCATGGAGTTGCACAATATTGCTAAGCTGAATGCCAACCCGACTGCCAATACACCAGACTATAGCCTTGAAAGTATTGAAGAATGGCGTCAAGCTGATTTGAATCCGAACGGAATCTATACGAATCCTGTTACAGGGCAACAGATTCCAAACTGGTTGGCATACCCGAATACAGACTGGGCACAAATTTTGTTTGAACCCGCCTTTTATCAGAAATATGGTGTCAATGTGTCGGGAGGTAGCAAGAATACCACTTATCTGCTTTCGCTGGGTTATCAGAATAATCCGGGTACATTGGATAATACAAGCATGGAACGTTTCAATATCCGTGCCAATATAGAAACAAAAATAGCAGATATCATTACTTTCGGAACACAAACCTATGGAACCAAAGAGTTCAAGGATCCGGGAAGTACGTCTATGACTTATTTGCTTCAGGCATGGCCCGGGCAGACTCCTATCTATGATGGCAAGTATGGATGTAGCGAACATCCGGAAGTAACCCAGAAGGATAATATTTTGCAAGGAGTGGCAGCCAATGGAGGACAGAATACATATACACGTCTCAATACGACATGGTATGCCAACGTCGAGTTACCTTTGAAAGGTTTGGTAGCCGAAGCCAAATTCAACTGGAGCCAGTATAGCCGGCAAGACGAACATTACTCTCAAAACCTGCCTCGTTATAGTTTTCGCGAGAGTTTTGAAACACCGAAAGAAGGATTAGGTGTCTTGGACCAGGCTACGACTTATCGTTATTCGTATGAATCGACCAGTTATACGGCTGACTTGATGTTACGCTATAACAATACATTCGGGAAACACGATGTGGCAGGTTTGTTCGGTTATGAGCAGTATCGTGGTGAAACTACAGGATTCAGTGCAACAAAGAAAGGTTTGATAGATTGGAGTATTACTGATATAACATCTGGTGCGGAAATGCAATCCATTGGTGGTAGTGCCAAGTCGGTGAATGCTATATTATCTTATTTCGGACGTGCAAACTATGCTTATGATAACCGTTATTTGTTTGAATTCAGTTTCCGGTCAGATGCTTCTTCCAAGTTTGCTCCCGGACATCGTAGCAGTTTTTTCCCATCCGGGTCTGCTGCTTGGCGTATCAGTGAAGAATCTTTCTTCGAACCCGTCAAAAATGCAGTTAACAATTTGAAACTTCGTGTTTCTTATGGTTCGTTGGGTAACACCGTAGGGGGTAATTATGACTGGCAAGCTTTGTATAAGAAAGTGAACAATGTGTTTGACGAAAGAGTACAAAATGGTTTGATACAATCTTCTATTCAAAACCTGGCACTTTCTTGGGAAAAAGTGACCACTTATAACATCGGTTTGGATGCCTCTTTCCTTAACCAACGTTTAAGTTTGGAAGCTGATTTCTATTTGCGAAAGACTTCGGATATTCTTACTAATTCCATTATGTATAAAACAATGGGTAGTATCAGTGCTCCTATGTCAAACACAGCCAGTTTGTCTAACCGTGGTCTTGAACTGAACTTGGGTTGGAACGATCAGATTAAAGATTTCCGTTATGGCGTAGGGATCAACTTGGCTTTCAATAAGAATAGAGTAACCGATTTTAAAGGCGAATTGCGGTATGAGTTGGATGAAGATGTCAAAGATATCTGGGGTAATCCGACAATGCGTTATACTAATTTGGCAGATGTTTCTACCGGAGGTGATACCCGTCGTGTAGAAGGACACATGATAGATGAGTTTTTCTTGCGTCGTCCTTATTCTGGTGACGGTTCTTATAAGTTGGCCGACGGTAGTGTTAATCCGAATGGAGGACCTCGTGACGGTATGATTCGTACGAAGGCCGATTTGGATTGGGTGGCTGCGATGTTGGCTGCCGGATATACTTTCAATAATAATTTGAAACAAATTAATTCGAATGGTTCCAATTTATGGTATGGCGACTTGATCATGGCCGACTTGAATGGTGATGGTAAATATGGAAATGATGATGACCGCGAATTTACCGGTAAGAGCTCGACTCCGAAGGTTACTTTGGGCTTTAATATCAATGCCTCTTGGCGTGGTTTTGATTTGAATATGATGTGGTCAGGACGCTTTGGAGGTTATCATTACATTAATTCAAAAGGAGCAAATGGATCTATGATTACTAATACCGGTGATGCTTTGCCTGGCGATGCTTGGAACAGATATTATTTCTACGATTCGGAAGCTTCACATGCTGGCATCATTAAAAATGAGCAGGGCGTTGTCATCGGTTCTTCCTACGATCCTGCAGCTGACCCGAATGCCCGAATCTCTAACGAGTATCCTCGTCTGCTTACTTCCGGTGGTACTACCCCTTCAAATACATTCTATTTGTATAATACGTCGTTTGTTAAGCTGAAATCATTACAAATCGGATATACATTGCCTAAGAAGTGGGTTGCACCTGCAAAGATCAATAATTTGAGAGTATTTGTATCCGGAGAGAATTTGTTGACTTTCAAATCCGATAGATTCCCAGGCGTAGACCCTGAATTGGGTGGCTCGCTTGCCGCATACCCGATTGCACGTATGTTCTCAGGAGGTCTGTCTGTAACCTTTTAATTAAAAGCACATAAAGATGAAAAAGATATTTAATTTGTTAACATTGGCGGCTGTTTTCGGAGTCGCAACATCCTGTACGGATATTTTGGATACGGCACCTAATGATAAGCTTTCCAGTGGTACTATGTGGACTACCGAAGAAAGCGTTGACCAGGGCGTTATTGGCGTGTATTACTCCTTGCAGAGACCTTTCCATGGAAATCAAATTATTGGTGCCGATGCCATGATTGGTTATTATGGGTATGATGCGTTTGGTATGACCGGACAGGGAGAGTATGGCATGCAAAACTTGTTTACTAAATCGGTCAATCCCAGTAACGGGTTTTTCTTAAAAACATGGCAATGGATGTATGACGGTGTGCATCGGGCTAATGCCGCTATAGCTGGTATTGAAAATGCTCCTATCAATGAAGCTAAAAAAGCTCGTTTGATTGCTGAGTGTAAAGTACTTCGTGCATTCTTTTACGATCGTTTGAACATTCTTTTCGGTAATGGCGGATTAGGGGTACCTTTGTATACGGAACCGGTGAACCCGTCTGAATGTGACAAGCCTCAAAGTTCGGAACAGGAGGTATGGGCTCAAGTTATTAAGGATTTAAGCGATGCTATAGCTGAGCCGAATTTACCTGACAATCAAATCCAAGGAGAAGGACGAGTAAGTAAAGGGGCTGCTTATGCTTTGCGTGGTAAAGCATATCTGTTGACAAAGGAGTATGATAAAGCAATAGCAGACTTTGCTAAGGTAGGTGAGTGTGGTTACAAATTGTTCCCGGACTACAAACAGCTGTTTAAGGTTGCTAACGAGCGTTGTGAAGAGATTATTTTGGCTGTGCAGTATATAGAAGATCCTACGGGTTATGGTACGGGAATACAGAAGTATTGTGCAGCATTTACCCAGGGAGCTAAAGATAGCCGTGGCTGTTGGGGTGACTTGCAGGTGACTCCTGCGTTGGTAAACCTTTATGAAGAGGTGAATGGTCAGACTGTTAAAAAGTTTGCTTGGGAGGACTATTTGTCTGATTGGAAGAAAGTGACTGACATGGAGACAGCCGAAGGACACACGAAATATCGCAAAGTATTCTTTATTCGCGATAAGTTCGTGAATGGAAAGGAAATCCATTCTACGGTTACGAAGGCAGTTGATACAGAACTGGCCAAATTGCCCGCAGAAATTCAGGCTATTTATTTGCCGGAAGGTAATGAGGCTCGTTTAAAAACAGCATATGCCAATCGTGACCCGCGCTTGGCTTACAATGTTGTGACACCTTATGCCAATTATTTGGGGGTAAATAGTAATTCTACGGCAGAAGCGTGGTACACGTTCCGTTGGCCTGTTGCTGGTAAATATTATGCAGATCAGGCAAATGCCGAACCGAATGCCAATCCGGAGTTACCGAGCGATTATTATGCTTCCGGTTTTATGAATGCACAGGCTGAATTTAAATATATTCATCGTAAATTTATCGGTGAGGGGTTGGAATACCTGCGTCGTGAGCAGAATCCGGTAGATGAACCTATCATTCGTTATGCAGATGTATTGTTGATGTGGGCCGAAGCACTTGTTGAAAAGAATGACTTGGCAGGTGCTATGGCCAAGGTGAAAGAGGTCCGTGACCGTGCCGATATACCGACTATGGCTTCTAGCTTCGCCGACCAGACAATTGCACGCAACTATGTGCGTGACGAACGCCGTCGTGAGTTTGTGAATGAGGGTATAAACTTTTTTGATGAAATGCGTTGGCGTACGTTGAAAGAAACAAAATTCAGTGAAAAGGTTGCCCAGCATGCATGGGGCGGAACAGAGAGTACCGGAGGTACTGTTTATGATTGGATTGGCGACCAGTGGTACACTTGGCCTGTCCCCAAGAGTGAAACAGAGCTTAATACGAATTTGACACCTACACCGGGTTGGGAATACTAATCGATACGAGCACGCACTTTGTTGATTGTATAGAATAATAGAAAGAGGGTGTCAAAGTAATCTGACACCCTCATGAAATAGAAATTTATAAGAATGGATTAGTCTATCCAACCCTCATTTTGTTTTAGGTTTTCATTCATCAGAATTTCAGACCTAGGAATAGCCCAGTTGTATAAATGGTTACCTCCCCAAGTATAAGAATATTGAGGTTCACCCCAAATCTGTTTTTCCCTGTTCATTCAAACATTCAGCTAAAGAAAGGACTACATCCGCATAACGAATTAATGGTATATCAATTGGCGAATAACTTCTGTTTGGTATTTCATTTGCACCTTTAAACCCATAATTTGCTCAAATCTTGAGACTGCCTCTTTCTTAATTAAGGTCGCTACACGTAACCCCAGAATATATATGATTATTGTAAGCTTCTAAAATGCCACTAGCTATCCTAGTATAAGGATTGCTATAAATAAGTCCTGTCGTCTTGTTGTTTACTGCCCCGTAAAGACTCCAGCATATAATACTGAAACTAGAGGTGGAGGGATATGCTTTAATATAAACAAAAGGCAGAAACTCATCGTCTTTTTGCTTATCCATTCGAGCCATAATAGCTGCAGCTTGTGCATAAGTAAAAGAAGATCCTGGAGGACAATTGTTCTCTTCTATAAATGCTGCTCCTTCATACCTATCCTTAAGCTTCTCCCACGCAGTCTTTTCTTCCTTTTTAGAGCCATCAGATTCTGTGTTAGAATCATCAGGTGGACCAGGAAAAGATATAATATTATAACGCATATTATAAGAATATAGCCAGTTTGAAATATCCGTAAGACCTAAAATATTATATCCTACACATCCTCCAAATTGTGCTATTGTTTCTTCGATTGTTAGAGGTCCGGTCAAGAATGTAGTTTTCCCTTTACTCTCATAATCCGACCAATATGGACCCATATCAAAGCCATGATACATAATAGCCCCAATAACCTCTATTCTCCAATCATGTAAATTAAAGGGGCCGTTATCGTTAATGCTTTTTGTAACGAAATCTATGGTAGAATCATCCTTTTCATCAAATACTGTTTCGTTGCTACACGCAAAAAACAACATAAAAGCCACTGATGCAAATAATAGATTTTTCATAATAATAATTTAATAGGTTAAACAAATGGATTATAGAACTACAAAGAGTTAATAAATGCTTTAAATTTATTATTTTATCTACATACCACAAAGCTAAATATTATGTTATTAAACACAAAAAACACCCTACTCTCACAAGCAAGACGGCTAACTTTAGTATTAATATCAAATCAAATTACCAAATCCTGTAATACACCCCCACTTCGACATATGGCGACAGTCCGGATCGTCCTGCCCCATAACCGACAGACAGCCCAATCCCCAAAGGCGGGCAGGTATTTTCTTTGTTATATAGACGGTCTTCGGAAAAATATCTATACTATCCAGGGCGACATTATATCTGCTCACCCACGCCCTGTAATTTTGTGTGACGTACTCTTTCCTGACTTCATCACTTTTCTGCGCTACCACGTCGTGAATTGATTATCAACGAGTTATCTTTTATTTTAGGTGGCGCAAGCTAAAAAACGTAATTTTGCGGCATGTATGTGCGCAAGAAAAAGAACCGCTCTGGCACTATCAGTGTCGTTGTAGTAAGCAAATCCTCCGGTAAGTATGAGGAAATAAAGAGCTTTGGCACCGCGGACTCAATAGAAGACACGGAAAATTTGTGTGATGCCGCCTAAAGATGGATTAACAGCTATGCAGGTCAGCGAGAACTCGAAGAGACCAAGCGAGTAGTCGGCAATATGGATGCTGTATTGATCAACGGAACTCAGTTGCTGCTTGATTGTATCTATGATAATATTGGCTTCAATTGCATACCTGACGAGATATTGCGACATCTTGTGATCGCACGTGTATCTCAGCCTGCGCGAAGAATAGAAGCACACATGTTTGCATTTGCTTTGTCGCCTATAAAATATATAAGGAATTGGAGCGAATTATCAAAGAAAAGAACATTGACCTGAGCGTAGGAAAGGTACTTGATGCCGTCAAAACTATTACTACCATCAGAGTGAAGATGCCTGAAAATGAAGAAATTTATACTAAGACCCTATTCCTGACTGATAAACATCGGGCGATACGCTCACTATTTGACTTCGCCGATGAACCGAAATGATTTGGGTGGCGCATTGACGAAGTCAGGAAAAAGAGGAGGGTGTGCCAAAACTCTCTTTTCAACAAAATCACCCCTGTCACACATAGCTGTAGTAGGGGTGATTTTCATATTTTGGATGTTTTGACACACCTCCTCTTTTTTTGAAATAGATGGGTTATTACCAGTTCGGATTCTGTGTCAAATCCGGATTGATTTCGATTTCTGTAGCGGGTATTGGCCACAGGTAATCGCGGTTTTCGCGGAATACACGGGTTAGCATACGTTTTCCTGTGATGCCGAATTCATCTCTGTTCAATAGAGTATGGGATAATTTCCAGCGACGCAGGTCACTGTCGCGGATACCTTCGCCAGCCAACTCGAATGCTCTCTCACGGAAAATACGCTGGAATACTTCATCCTTTGTATTGGCGGCCAGATAAGAAGGACCGCTGTTCAGCAGGGCGATTCCGGCACGGGCACGAACTTTGTTGATGTATTCGACAGCCTTTGACTGGTTGCCCGTTTCATTATAACATTCTGCCAACATCAGATAAACATCTGCCAGACGAAGAATCGGGAAGTTAACAGGGGTATGGGCACGGTCGGTAATTTGTCCGTTCCAGTCGCCTTCCGGTACAAATTTTCTCCAGAAATAGGTTTCCCATCCCCCCTTATTGTTTCGCATGAAACCGTTATTTTCGTTTACGGCAACAACGTCACCTTTTTCGTTTTTCGCGAAGATGAAAGTCATCAGACGTTCCTGGTTACGGTTCCATCCCAGATAAGTTGTGTAAGGAGCGATAACGGTGGCCGATAAACGCGGGTCACGCTGTTCGTACATCTCTTTTACTTTTTCCGATTCAGCCGGGATATCCAGTACTTCCGAACCGTCGCTGTTGACCGTGCATCTGAATACACGTTCCTTAACCTGGTTGTCGGAGTTGAAGCCGGGGAATACTTCGTCCCAGTCGAACGGGCGTCCGTCCTTGTATTCATACATGTCGACCAGGTTGGTGGAAGGTACCGTATTGTTCCAGCAACTGCCATAGGAGTTACGGGTTCCGGCATAGAAACATAAAGGCATACCGTAGCTGTTTCCTGTTCCTCCCAGGTTGATGATGGAGAAAATCATTTCGGAACTGGTATGGCCCGTCGGAGTGAATAACTCAGCGAAGTCATCATGTAATGCATGTCCAGCCTGGGATTTTTCCAGGTTTTCGATGGCTTTGTCGTATTGTTTGTCGTACAAGTAAACCTTACCCAACAGGGCCTGGGCTGCTGACAATGTAACACGTCCGTAGTTTGCATCGTTCCATTGGTCGGGAAGTCCGGCGCCCAATGCCTTTTCCAGGTCGGCAAGGATAAAAGCACGTGTTTCTTCTGCAGAACTTCTGGGTTTCAGTAGGTTGTTGAACTCTTTTTCCAGATCGGTCGTTTCGTCGTATATGGGAAGTCCTCCGAAATAGTCCAGCAGGTGGAAATAGATTAATGCACGGAGAAAACGGGCTTCGCCCAACATCTGGTTTTTAGGCACTTCGTCAATAGGAGCCTCGCCGATGCTGCGGATAGCCAGGTTGGCACGCTGAATGGCGTTGTATCCGTTTTGCCATTTGCCGTTCAGGAATCCGGTACGCGGGGTACAGGTTCCCAGCTGAAGGGCTTCATACTGGTCATATCCGGCTGCGACATCGGAGTTGACGTCTATCATAAACATTTTACCGTACAGGTCGGTGTTTTTCAGGGAGGCGTAAACTCCCATCAGACCTTGCTTACACTGGTCTTCCGTCTGCCAGAAAGTACTGGAACTCAACTGGTCGTATGGAGCCCTGTCCAGGTCGTAACAGCCTGTCAATGTAAATAAGGCTGCTAAAAAAGACATGATATATTTTTTCATTTTATAATTCTGTTTATTAGTTAGACATTCTGATTAGAAAGTAACATTAATACCGATTACAGCTTGACGCATGGTCGGATAGGTAACGCCGCTCACTTCAGGGTCGTATCCTTTCCACTTCGAGAAAGTGAAGAAGTTTTCCAAACTGCCGTATACTCTGACTCTGTCCATATAGGCAACCTTGGTCCATTGACTGGGCAGGGTATAACCTAATGTGATGTTACGAATTTTCAGGTACGCCTTGCTGGCAACCCAGAAGTCGGAATACTGTTCGTTACGGGTATCGCTATAGTCCAGCAGACGTGGATAACTGGCATCCGTACGGCCTTCGTACCAACGTCCGTCGATAACTTCCTGGTTCATCTGGTAACCTTGGCGGACACCACTTTTATACAGGTTGCTCAGATATACGTCTTTAATGCCGGCTACACCCTGAATCAATGTAGAGAAGTCAATGCCTTTCCAGTTGAATCCCAGGTTCACGCCATACGTGAAGGTCGGGTTCTTGCCATTTCCGATAACGGTACGGTCATCATCGTTTACCAGTCCGTCGCCATTCAGGTCTTTGTACAGGATATCACCTTTTTGAGGAACTCCGTAAGGGAATACGACCTTACCTTCTACTTCCGGGTTATTCAACATCGTTTCAACCAGTGCCAGGTCTGCATCTGTCTGGATGATACGGTCAATTTCGCGGACATACAAAGACCAGATAGGAAGTCCTTCCTTCAACATTCTGGCTCCGTCGTACGAAGGTTCGTCTCCTTTAAATTTATCGACATTGTTTTTGATGTAAGTGAAGTTGAAGCCTACATTATAGTCGAAATCCTTACCGACTTTGTCGGACCAGTTCACAGAGAACTCAACCCCCTTATTGGTTACCTGGGCGGCATTCTGCTTAGGAATTGTCGCGTTACCGTGAACCATTGGAGCCGGAAGGTCAATCAAAATGCCGTCTGTTTTCTTATTGAAGAATTCGAGACTACCGCTCAAGCGATTGCTAAACATATTATAGTCAACCCCCAGGTTGGTGATATAGGTCGTTTCCCAGGACAGATTGGCATTTGCGATGGCAGTTTGAGAAAGTCCCATTGCCACGGCACGGCCTAATACGTAATTGGTCTGTGCATACAGCGATTGCGAGAGGTAGTTGCCGTCGTTATCTCTGTTGCTTCCCAGGGTGTTGTTACCCAGCGAACCGTAAGAACCGCGTATCTTCAGGTTGTCCAGCCAGGTGAAGTCTTTCATGAAGTTTTCTTCCGAAATACGCCAGGCAGCAGAGAACGATGGGAAATAACCCCAGCGGTTATCTTTCTGGAAACGGGAAGAACCGTCGGCACGAAGGTTGGCTTCCAATAAGTATTTGTCATCCCAACCCAGGTTGATACGTCCGAAGAAAGAGCGCATCGCCCATTCCGTAACATTACCGGTTGAGGAAGATTCGCCGATAGCTCCTCCGATTACACCCAGTGACGGGTCGAGCAAATCCTTACGGGTGGCACTGAAGTAAGAACGTTTGTATTGTTCCTGGCTGGCACCAATCATGATATTTGTGCTCAGGCGGTTATTCAGATAGTTACGTTCGTAGCGGGCGATGGCATCCATGAAATTCCTGTAGGTCTTTTCATTGTAATTATAGATGCTTGTCTGGCCCACACCATCCGTATATAACGTATTCGTCTGGAAATTATACATCGGGACGAAGTTCGGTTTCGAATCCTTTTGTTTGTCATAATAATCATAGGTATAAGAACCCTGGATAGTCAGACCTTTTAACGGAGTCAAAATCGCATACATACGGGTTTTCAGCGTGTTTATTCCGATGTTACCGCTCACATTCCTTAAACGATTATATGGATTGTTTGTAGCGTTCTGAGGGTCATCTTCATTATTGGCATTGATACCCAACCGGTTCTGGTCGTCCAGATAGGCGATACCCGGGTTTCCACCGGTTAAGCCGTAGGTATAGATATCGTTGATGTTCTCGCTGACCGGAGTTGTATTGGCTGTATATCCGCTCAGGTTTACACCGATTTTCAACCAGTCTTTTACCTGCGAATCGATATTGGCACGGAGGCTGAAACGTTCGTATCCGCAATTTTCCAGGATACCCGGGTTATTCAGATAATTGAAAGATGTATAATAAGTCACTTTTTCGGAACCTCCGGTTGCTGACAGGCTGTGTTGATGGGAAACACCGGTTTCATACACATCGAAGATGTCGCTGTTAGGATATGCCAGATAGTTCGGAATACCATGCTCATTCAGACCGTTCGGGTCTTTCGACTTCTCACGCCACAAATTTATCACGTTCTGGGAGAAAGGCTCGGGTTTATTGCTGTTGCGCATCCCTTCATTCATATACTCCATGTAGCTGGCATAGTCGGTGACTACGTCGTATGGCTTGTTCAGGCTCTGGAAAGAAACATAACCGGTATAGTCGATTTTCATCCTGCCGGCCTTACCGGACTTGGTGGTAATCAGGATAACACCGTTTGCTGCACGTGAACCGTAGATGGCCGATGAGGCAGCATCCTTCAATACGCTGACTGTTTCCACATCCTGCGGGCTGACGCTGTTCAAATTACCTTCCACACCATCAATAATAACCAGGGGAGAGGAGTTGTTCAATGTTCCCTGTCCGCGTACCTTAATATCCGCATCTCCGTTGTTGGAGGGGATATTGTTGCTGGATGTGATCTGTACCCCCGGTGCAGTTCCGGCCAAAGCCGTAGAGATGTTAGTTAACGGGCGGCTTTCGGCCATCTCGCTGACATTTACGGAGGTAACGGAGCCGGACAGGTTCACCTTCTTCTGCGTACCGTAACCTACTACAACGACTTCGTCCAGTGCCTGGGAGTCTTCCGATAATTTAATCCGTAATGATTTCTGGTTATTCACCGGAATCTGTTGTTCCTTGAATCCGATAAATGAAACGACCAGTACGGAATTAGGTGATACTTCCAGGGTAAAGTTACCGTCCATATCGGTAATTGTCCCGTTTGTGGTTCCCTTCTCAACTACATTGGCGCCTGCTATCGGACCGAACTGATCTTCGACTACTCCATTAATAATGTATTTGGCTTGTTGAGGAGAAGCAGCAACAGGGTTCGGTAAGGCTGTACCCGTAGTTCCTGTTGCCGGACTGGCCGTTGCCAATCCTACAGATGCCAGAAGCAGGGTTGCTCCCAGGAACATCTGTTTTGATAAGTAAAAACGATTAAAATCCTTTGTCATAATAACACCAGATTTAGTTAATGATTAATTAATTGTTTACCCGGTTTACTGATTGTTTTTCCGTGAGTTTCAGCCTGGGTATTTGGCAAAAAACACATAGTTCTAATGGAACTACGCTGTTTTTTTGATTTGGATGGCGAAAGGATTGAAGATCAATTAGTATATAATGACTGTTGAAAACGGTGTGGATTTTAGGGTAACTTTAGGTAAGGCACTGATAAATAAATGGAGAGCGGAGAAAGACAAATCATTGGTATTTGCGTTGCAGATACTGAAAAGATGTTTGGAATGATTAAATCATCACTGTTATTATTATTGAATATCGTTAACATTCTTATCCGGAGGCTAAATATACAAAGGCTTTAAAATAGGGAGATTATCGTTTTTTACAAATAAGCGCTGGACTATTAGTGCATATTAAATGGATAAATTAATACACTCGTTAACATTAATAACATATATATTTGCATCGGTATGATTGGAGTTCCATTAGGACTAAGTTATATTTTAATATATGTGAAAACAGCTTGCTTCAAAGGTGGTATCAAATACCTTAACAGACTAAGACATACCTTTATTTACAGTGAAATAAAAAGAACCTTTTGACTTATTTTTATCCATGCCTTTGGACGATAAGTGCATATGAAATGGATAAATAGACGCCTCTGTTATAGACAATCTTTCTACTTTTGTGATCAAAGCAAAAAAGTAGTACCATGAGAACACAGAAATGTTTAACCTTATTTTGTTTGCTATTCGGAATAATAGCATCAGCAAATGCTTATGTCGAACGTGATCTGCTGCAAAAGGCGGCAGATATACCTGAATTGAAATCCGTTTTATTGATGGACCGGCAATGGGTTCCTTATCCGGATTATACCGATCGCACTGCCTGGGAGCAATTTCTGGGAGATTATAGGAATGATTACATCAAACAAGGAGAGAAACGTTTGGGTTATGAATGGAAAGTTGTTAAAGCAACCGACTATATCGAATACGAACGTAGCGGAAACCGGCGGATCATGGAAGATCCTTTCGGCAGTAACAACGGAGCCATAGCCGACCTGGTAATGGCCGAACTGGCAGAAGGAAAGGGCCGCTTTATCGATCAGCTGATCAATGGTGTTTTTCAGTCCTGTGAGATGACTTCCTGGGTATTGTCGGCACATTTAAGCGCACAGCATTCAAAACGTTCTTTACCCGATTATAAAGAAGATGTGATCGACCTGACTGCCGGCGACCTGGGTTCCTTATTGTCCTGGACTTATTATTTCTTCCATACCGAATTTGATAAAGTAAATCCTGTTATTTCCGAACGCCTGCGCCATGAGTTACAGAAAAGAATACTGGATACTTATATGAAAGAAGACCGTTTCTGGTGGATGGCCTTCAATTACAAACCCGGGACTTTGGTCAACAACTGGAATCCGTGGTGTAACTTTAATGTACTGCAATGTTTCCTACTGTTGGAAAACGATAAAGAGAAACTGGCGGAAGCCGTTCATCGTACAATGGTCTCGGTCGATAAATTCATCAACTATACTCATTCGGACGGTGCCTGCGAAGAAGGTCCTTCTTATTGGGGACATGCTGCGGGAAAGATGTATGATTATCTGCAATTATTGTACGACGGGACCGGTGGAAAGATCAGTCTGTTCGATCAGCCGATTATCAAAAATATGGGTGAATATATTGCCCGCTCCTATGTAGGGAATGGCTGGGTGGTTAACTTCGCGGATGCCTCGGCGAAAGGTGGCGGAGAAGCCCCGATTATTTTCCGCTACGGAAAGGCGGTAGGCAGTGATGTGATGATGCAGTATGCCGCTTATCTGAACAGCCTGTCAACCAGAAAATCACTTTCTTCCGGGAGAGATATGTTCCGCACCTTACAAAGTCTCCTGTATGCAAAGGAGATGGGAGAGGTGGAACCTTCGTATCAGTCTCCGGCTTATACCTGGTATCCGGAAACGGAATTTTGTTATATGACGAATAAAGCAGGTTTTTTCCTGGCTGCGAAAGGTGGATATAACAATGAAAGCCATAATCATAATGATGCCGGTACTTTCTCTTTGTATTCAAATACGACTCCGGTATTTATCGATGCCGGTGTCGGCACTTATACCCGCCAGACATTCAGTAACGAACGGTATACGATCTGGACAATGCAGAGCAACTACCATAATCTGCCGATGATAAACGGAGTGCCCCAGTCGTTTGGTTCCCGATATAAAGCGACTGCGACTTCTTTCGACCCGAAGCGGATGACTTTTACCGCTAATATTGCTACCGCTTATCCTGAAGAAGCCGGGGTGGATAAATGGGTTCGTTCGTATACATTAAATAAGAATAAGGGCGAAGTGAAGATTCAGGATTCATTTACCCTGAAAGAGTTGAAAGAACCGAATCAAGTCAATTTCCTGACCTGGGGTAAGATCGATGTCTCTTCGGAAGGAATCGTCCGGATAGATGTAAACGGAGAAAAGGTAGAATTGCTGTATGATAAAAATACTTTCACCCCGTCTGTAGAGACAGTCGCGTTGGATGACCCGCGTTTATCCAACGTATGGGGAAAAGAAATCTATCGTCTCTCTTTGAATGCCGGAAAAATGGTAAAATCCGGTACTTACACATTTACAATTAAACAAAACAATAAATAAAAGAAGAATGAAAAATTGGATCGCTTTAGCTTTCTCCGCATTCCTGATCTCTTGCGGGGGAACACCTAAAACAGTAGAAAAGAGTTTTATTGACGAGAATATCGATTTCGCCCGTGCACAGCTCGGTAACGAGATAGAAGTCATTGAAGCCAGTGGTAAATGCCTGAATCCTGTGACGCTGAAAAAGGATAGCTCAGTTTATTATTGCGGCTACGGGGACTGGCGCAGTGGGTTCTTTCCCGGCTCGGTGTGGTATCTGTATGAACTGACGGGCGATACGGCCTTGCTTCCACTCGCTCAGAAATATACATGGGCCATAGAAGAAGCCAAGAACCTGACCTGGCATCATGACATCGGGTTCATTGTTAATTGCAGCTTCGGTAACGGTTTGCGTCTGACGGCCGATCCGTCTTATAAAGATGTGATGGTACAGGCTGCCAAGTCATTATCAACCCGTTTCCGTGAGGCTCCCCAGGTAATCCAGTCATGGAATGTAGATAAAGGATGGCAGTCGGAACGCGGTTGGGAATGTCCGGTGATTATCGACAATATGATGAACCTGGAGCTGATGTTCGAAGCGACCCGTCTATCCGGTGATTCCTCTTTTTATAACATAGCGATTGCTCATGCAGACCGTACGTTGCAGGAACATTTCCGTCCGGACGGCAGCTGTTACCATGTCATCGATTATAGTCTGAAAGATGGTTCCGTTCGTAACCGCCATACGGCACAAGGATATGCGCATGAATCGGCCTGGAGCCGCGGACAGGCGTGGGCTATTTACGGATTCGTTGTTTGCTACCGTGAAACGGGTGATCGCAAATATCTGGACCAGGCGTTGAAAACATTCAATTTCATGAAGAATCATAAAGCAATGCCGGCTGACCTGATCCCTTATTGGGATATGGATGCACCGAACATTCCGAATGAACCGCGTGATGCTTCAACTGCTTCCTGTATTGCTTCCGCATTGTATGAAATCAGTACGATGGATGTGGAAGATGCCGTAGCGTATAAGACATATGCCGACAGTATCATGACTTCGCTGGGTTCTCCGGCTTACCGGGCTGCTCTGGGAACGAATGGTAACTTTCTCCTGATGCATTCCGTAGGTAGTATTCCTCATAACTCGGAAATAGACGTTCCGTTGAATTATGCCGATTACTATTTTATGGAAGCGTTGAAACGCAAGAAGGAGTTAGAATCGAAATAATATTTTCTTATGAGAAAAGGTATGAAATGGATATGCGGAGCAGCTGTCATTCTGATGATGGCTGCCTGTAATACGAGACCGGCAGATGAATGGCAGTTGGTCTGGGAGGAAAACTTTGACCAGGCAAACGGGTTGGATACGACAAACTGGTCGAAAATTCCCCGTTGGGCACCGGAGTGGGCAAAATATATGTCTGACAGTGAACTCTGTTATGATTTGGTTGACGGTAATCTTGTTTTGAAAGGTTTAATCAATCCGGACCGCTCGACAGATACGGTTCCTTACATTACCGGAGGCATCTATACTAAATATAAGCGTGCTTTCCATGGAGGCCGGTTAGAGATAAAAGCACAGCTGGGGTGTGCCACCGGGGCATGGCCGGCCATCTGGTTGAAACCGTTTGAAGAAGCGAAGTATCCCTGGCCGTCGGGCGGCGAGATAGATATCATGGAGCATCTGAATTATGATAGCATTGCTTATCAGACAGTTCATTCTACTTATACGCATAACCTGAATATCAAGAAAGACCCGCCTCAGGGAAGCACTGGGCCTATCGATCCGGCAGGTTATAATGTATATGCCGTAGAAATGTATCCGGATAGCCTCGTTTTCTTTATAAATGATGTACGAAACTTTTCATATCCCCGCATAGAAACCGATAAAGAAGGTCAATTCCCATTTGACAAACCCTATTATCTGTTAATCGATATGCAGCTGGGTGGCCCCTGGGTCGGTCCTGTCAACCCGGAAGATCTTCCGGTCGAGATGAAGGTCGACTGGGTTCGTTATTATCAGAAGAAAAAATAATCGTTGAAGGCAGGCATTAGTCTGCCTTCTTTTTCTTGTATTCCGCCGGTGTCGTATCGAACTGTGCTTTGAAGCAACGGGTGAAATAACGGGGGGAACCAAAACCCAGCATGTCGGAGATCTCGGCAATCTGCAAATCCTGACGGGTTATCAACAAGGTGGCGGCCCGCTTCAATTTACAATTCAGGACGAAATCGTTTGGTGTCATTCCGGTCAGGGCTTTGAACTTGGCATAAAGCGAGCTGCGGCTCAATCCCAGTTCTTTAGCCAGGGTATTCATGTCGAATTCCATATTACTCAGGTTTTCTTCTACGATTCGGTTTACCGTGTCCATAAACTTCTGGTCGATCGGGTTGCTGGCCAGCGATTGCGTATCGAAATCCCTTTGCTCGTTGAACTTCTTTTGCAGGATAATACGGTTGCGCACCAGGTTGTTGCAACGGGCAAGCAGTACTTTGGCATTGAACGGCTTGCTGATATAATCGTCGGCTCCCCGCTGCAAACCTTCTATGCTTTGCTCTGCCGAACCGAGCGCTGTCAACAGGATGACCGGTATATGACAGATGTCGAAATCATTCTTGATCTTCAGGCACATTTCGGTTCCAGACATTTCAGGCATCATGATGTCGCTGACGATGATATCCGGCTTTTGGGAACGTGTGATCTCCAGTCCCTCTTTTCCGTTCCGTGCCAGTAAGACATTATAAACCGGCGAGAATAGCGAGTTCAGTATCTGGAGCAGTTCTTCGTTGTCATCGACCAACAGGATGGTGTAGGTGGCATCTGTCTCGGCCAGCGATAATTCGGAGGTACTTTCGGGAATTTCCTGGGTCAGACTTTCCGGCAGTATCTCGTTGCGGATCATCTCTTTCTCCGGTTGTACAAACTGACATTCACCTTCTTTGAAATGGCTTCGGCCCTTCGGCAGATGCACAATGAATATGCTTCCGTATCCCGGCGTACTTTCTACCTGTATTTTTCCATGATGCAACCCGATGATGCTCTTGGTTAGCGACAGACCGATACCGGTGCTCGGCTGCGATATTCCCGATGAGTTATTTCCTGCCTGGTAGAAACGGTCGAATATCTTGTCGATATCTTCTTTGCTGATACCGATACCGTTGTCTATGATTTTTATGATGATCGCCTGGTCATTCTCTTCGACGACCATTTCGATGGCAGCACCCGGTTTTGAATATTTGAATGCGTTCGACAACAGGTTGTAGAATACCTTCTGCATCTGTTTCGGGTCGAACCAGCATTCGATATCTTCCGCCCCGGAGGTGAACTGATAAGTCACCGAACGGCTGGATGCATATTCGTAAAAAGACAGATAGATTTCTTTCAGGAAAGGGATGATGTTTTGTTCATATACTTTCAGTTTCACATGCCCTTGTTCCAGTTTGCGGAAATCCAGCAACTCACTGATCAGCATCCGCATATTATGCGTGTTCCTGTATATTTTCAGTAGTTTGTTGTAGGTGGATGGGGCCACCGAACTGCTTTGCAGCAAGAGTTCTATCTGCGAAATGATCAGGGTAAGCGGTGTCCGGAACTCATGCGAGATGTTTGAAAAGAACTGTAGTTTAGCCTGGTTCAGTTCCTCGATCCTCTCTTTTTCTTTCCGTTCAAACTCCAATGAAGTTCTGAGCAGCAACTGCGATTGTTTGAAGCGGAAGAAGCTATAGATCAACCCGCCGCCGACCAGCACGTATAAGAGATAAAATAACGGTGTGGCATAGAGCGGGGAATGGATCGTGATGCCCATCCGGATCGTTTGCGGTTCGATCTTTGTGTCGTATTGTTTCTCACGCACGACCAGGGTGTATTTACCCGGATTGAGGTTCGTGTATTGGATGCTGTTGTCGGTATTGTTGATCCATTTGTTGTCGAAGCCTTCCAGCATGTATTCGTAAGCCGTCTCTTTCAACGTATTGATATAGTTGTTCGAGTTGAACGAGATGATGAGGTTGTTCTGATTGTGGTTCAACTCTATTTCCTGCGTATAAGGCAAAGCATCGGAGAGACCCCGTGAACGGTCGGAAGGATTTACTAATTCATTATTGATATACAATTCGGAGAAATATAACCGGTAGTCTTTTGCAGGCCGGAACAAGTCCTGTTCGAAGAACGTACTTAAACCGTCTATTCCTCCGACAAAGATTTCGCCATTCGGGCTGACCAGCAGTCCGCATCCTTTGTTGATCCCGGAAACAGGAAGTGCGGTGCCCAGTTCTACCACCTTAAATAACTGTTGTTCCGGATCCAGGAAAGAGAGTCCTTTATCACCGGATATGATCAGGTAACCTTGTATCGACTCTTTGATATCGTAGCAATAGTTGCTTAGGATCATACTGTTTTCGGTTGTATATCCACTGAAAGTATGGTTCTTCTCATCATACAGATAAAGTCCGGCTCCGAGCGTACCGAAGAAGATACGTCCTTTTTTGTCTTCATAGATGGCAGATACCGGCTGGTTTCCCAATCCGTTTTCGCCGCAACGAAAGACTGTCCTGTCTTCCTGGTTATTCAGGTTGATCTTGTTGATGACTCTTCCTGTTGTTATCCATATATAATCCTGCGAGTCGATCAGGAAACAATGATTACCGTATTGCTTGCCTCCGTCGAAAGTCTGGGTGATCTTTTCGGTATCGAGATCCATTTTGACACATCCCCATTGCGTCAGGAGAACCAGGTATTTGTCTTTCCAGATGGCCATCTGATTGATACGGTCGCCGGCTTTTACGGCATACGAAGGGTCTTCGAAATAAGGATTCCGGAACCGTTTCTTCGGGATATCGAATATGGATAGTCCGCCGGTGTGGGTACCGATGTAAAGCTTATTGCGGTTGGCACTGTAGGCAATAGATTTCAGATTGTCATGGGCGATAGAGTTTCTGTCGGGATCGGCCATGAAATAGGTAAATGTTTTCTTTTTCCGGTCGAAGAGGTTCAGTCCGCCGCCTTCGGTGCAGATCCAGATATTATCGTCTTTATCTTCCGTCATATGCCCGACAAAAGGGAAACTGATGCAGTCTTTCCTTGTTTTGTCTGCCGTATAAATCGTGAAAAGGTCCATTTCAGGATTGAAATAGTGGACGCCACCGTAATAAGTACCCAACCAGATGCTTCCCTGCCGGTCTTTGTAAACCGGGAAAACGGAGGAGTGGGCGAGGCTTCCGGGAAGGTTGTCGCGGGTATATACCTGGAAATGATCGTTATAGGGATTATATTTGTTTAGTCCGGTGAAGGTCCCTATCCAAAGGTTACCGGAGTTGTCTTCAACGATTCCCCTTACCTGGTTGCTGGATATATTGTTATCGTTGTGCGGATCGAAGCGGTAGCGTTTGAAATCGCCCGACGGTTCGCGTTTGTAAAGTCCGTTCATGCGGGCGGATATCCATAGGTTCCTATGTGAATCTTCGTATAAGGCATAAATATCTTCACTGGGAATGATATAGGCAAGAGGCTTGTCTTCCTCTTTCATATATAATCCGGAATTGGTCCCTATCCAGCAGCGTTTTTGGGAATCGACCATGATACAGGTTGCATGTTGGTTGGAGAGTTCCAGTTTGAAGCGGAAATGAAGTTTTTCCGTCTGTGTATCCCAGACAAAGATAGAATCGGACGCGTTCACCCAAAGTTGTTCGCCGCTGAAAGCGATCGCATTCACCCATGCTTGTTTCAGGCAGGTAAACTGCTGGGAACGCAGGTTGTATCGTACCAACGAATTATCCGAATTGAAATAAATATTCCCTTGGTTGTCTCCGGTTATGAAGTCGATGCTGTTACCAACGGTTGTTTCCTTCCCGCTCTCATTCTTTAATGTCGGTTTATGCGAGGTTACGTGAACACCGTCGAAAACGCTTAGCCCTTCTTCCGTCCCGAACCACATACGGCCCAGTTCATCCTGATAGATAGACATAACAGAAAGTTGCGAAAGTCCTTCTTTCATCCCGATATGTTTGAAATAGATAGGGAAGGCGTAAGACAAGATATGCAGAAATATGAAAAGGATGATTGATTTTCTCATGGCTTTTACATTATTTGAAGGCGAAGATAATGATAAATTCTGAAACAGCTTTACGTATCAGGTCATATAAAATGCTATCTTTGTAAATCAATGTAACCAATAAACTATTACATATTATGAAAGCAGATTTCAATTATGATGAATTCCCGGGTCGTTTTGCCCATTGTCTCAACGAGAAATGCGTGCGTCGTGATACCTGCCTTCGGCATCAGGTGTGGCTTCGTGTTCCTCAAACGCGCGGAGGTGTATATATTATCAATCCGGGCCACCTTGCATCTCTCACCGGCGAAGAGTGTCCTTTCTTCCTGCTCGACCAACCGCAGCGGTTCGCCAGAGGTATAACCTGCCTGTTCGATGATATCCCTTTGCGAAAAGCCGAGACAATCAAATCACAGCTTATTGCCCATCTGGGACGTAATACCTATTACCGCTGTAAACAAAAGAAGCGCCTGGTCAGGCCGAAAGAGCAGGCATATATCAAAAAGCTGTTCCTTGCCCAAGGCATTACCGAAGAGCCGCAATATGACGAATATATGGAGTATTATGATTTGGATAGAGATTGATTCATAGTCTGTTACGGACTACTGAATGATCTATCTGTATAGATGCAGAAATATCATATATTGTGATACTCAATTCTCATATATTATACGAATGTTGTATCATAATATATGAGAATATGGTATCCTAATATAAGATACAGAAGTTGTCTGGTTGCGGAATGAAAAACAGGTGCGCTTACATTCTCCGAAAGACCGGATTTCTTGGATTTTTGTGCTTGAAAATGGAAAAAGCCGTAATAGTATGGATTTTTTGCTTCCGATAAATAATAATATTAATGTACGCGCATGTACATTATATATAAGACCTTTAATATTTCTCTAACGGATTAAAGACGGAGATGAATGTGTAGCTATTGAATTATAAAACGTGAAGTGCGAAAAAGGACTGACTAATTTAAAGGTTCCTTTTTTCTAGTCACAAAATTACAACAATCTTTTTAACCACCACTCTTTTTCTCTATATTTTTTTCTTTCTCTATATCCTTTCTTATCAACAGAATAACAAAGTTAGTACAAAATTCGACCTTTCCGGTATGAACTCAAATCATACACCAAAAAATGACGAGAAAAAAGGAACGTTTAAACTCGTCATTTAACATTTGACAGTCTCTGAACGGATCCGTGAAATGGACTTTTATAACACTATTATTAATATTAAATTTATTGATTATGAACAAAAAGTTTTCTACTTTGATGGCTTGTGCATTTATGGCAAGTGCTTTCTCATTGGGGGCTCAAACGCATGCGTTGACTGCTCAGGGAGAAATTCCTTACCGTACACAAGCTGTTTTGTCAGAACAGTTCGATGCCTGCCTGACAGGGGTTAAGGCTATTAATCCGGACTATTATTATCAATTACAGGTTAATGCTAACGGTTCTGTAGTTACAGAGGATCAAAATGATTTGGTTCCTGCTAAGGTCTTGGTACAGGTTCGCGATTATGCAACAGGTAATTTGACTTTGAAAGTGATGGATATCGACAAAGCTCCTCTTACAGGTTCTTTGTGGAGAATCGAAGTAAAAGACAATGGTCTTCGTGGTAAGGAATTTGTTTTTGTAAACAGAGAAACAGGTTATACTATCAATTATGATTGTGCAGACGCTTTTGAACCTACAACTGTTAGTACAACTATCAATGTAGATGCAAATCAGACAACTATTATTAAAGATGATAATAATCGTTGGGAATGGTATTCAGATGATGAACAACCCGATATCTTCGGTCCGAAGAAAGTGTACTCTTATGTACATGAAGGTGATAAAGTAATGGGACTGATTGCCAAAACAGATGGTGATGTTGTTGCTGTAAAGGTGAAAAAATCTTTATTGAATGACGAGATGACCAATATCAACTTCCTGACATTGACAGTTCGTACTGCCGGTGCAAAGGTGTTGACTGCTAAAGATATCAATTCGATGATCGATGCAGAAGGTTCATGGCAGAACAGAACCAGCAATAATGAAGCAATCTTTAATGCTTTTGGTTTGATTGGAACTAAGGCTGCTATCACAAACGAAGATTTGGTTACAGGTGCTTATCTGGCTCAAGAAGTTGCTGCTGTATATCCTGCTTATGCTGCTTGGGATATGGTACAGCCTGCGTCTGGTAAGTTCTTCGGATACAATATCCTGTTGAACAAGAAAACTACCGATAAGTATTTAATGGTGGCAACAGACGAGACACACGAATCTATTCAGAATCCGTCTTTACATGGTGGTCTGAAAGTAATAGATGCTAAGCTTGCACGTGTAAATGAAGAAGCTTGTGATGCATTGTTAGCTCGTTATATCTGGAAAGCAACTTATTATGCAACTAATGATAGCCTGGTACTGGAACCACTGAACGCATCTGTAATTACAACAGCGTTGAAGCAGGCTGGTAAAAAATGGAATCAGACAAAATTGGCTGATGCAACTGCTGACGAATACTACAACACGATTAATGCAGGTTCCACAACAGGAAATAATGTTGATTTGAACGGTGAATTTGCTAAAAAGGCAGAGAAAATTCCGGTTGCATTAACAGCTATGAATGCTACTAATGGCATTGATAGCCGTACAGTTATTACTGTCGGTCAGCCTCAGAATGCAGTAACCAGTGGTCATGATGTAAAGACTGCCAATGGTATTGCTATTGTTGCTGCCGAGAACCATGCTAATCAGCCGTTCTGCTATCCGTACGCAAATATGAACGTGAAAGTGAACTTCAATAACACTTATTTGCCTATATTGAACCGTACAACTCAGGCAACAGGTATCTATTATCTGCAACTTTCAACTACTAAGACTAACAGTTCTTTAGATGAAAAACGTTTGAATGGTTCTTATCTGGTTGCTGATTATGCAGGACACTATCGGTACGATGTTTGGGAAGCTGAACAGAACTTCGCTCACATGCCTGCAACACAGTGGGTTGTTGAACAATTGGGTTGCCCGGAAGGTGGAAACCGTTGGGTGAAGATCACAAACCGTGAATTTGCATCTCAGGCATTTATGGGTCAGTTGTATACTGCCGGAAAGAATGCAGAAGGCAAAGAATTGGTGTATATCATCAACCATAACTACCAGGGCTTGCGCGGTCATAACAATGTGGCAACTCCGGCTACAAACAATGCATTGAACTGTGCTGACACATTGATTTTCGCCGCTGTTGAAAATCCGACAATCGGCTATCTGAATATTGCTGATGATGTATTAAGAGAGAACAAATATGCTTTCAACCTGATCGAAAAAGACTTTAGCAATCAGTTCCTGTCTGCTAACGATGTAATTGAAAACTTACGTTTGTCTACTACAGCTACAAACTTTGAATTCTTCCGCGTTGCAGCTCCTGCATTCGGTTATAAAGTTGGTGGTGGTACTATCGGTGAAAAATATTTGTACAAAGTAAAAGTAAGCGATGCCAACAAGATTGATAACGATCATGTTTGGGTTGCATACGATAACAACCACAAATTTGTGATTGCTTCTGAAAAAGATATCAATGCAGGTAGAGACGGTTTGAAATGGGCTACATTCGCATTCAAAGAAAACAGCGAAAACGAAGGTGTTGATTGCTTTACTTTAGTTCATCACGAACTGGTAACTGTAGAGCATGACAAGACTGCTTATCAGCCGGTAGGCGTTCTGTCAAAAGAACTTCAGACTGCTCATACAAAAGCTATCGATCTGTGCCAGAGAGAATACGATGTATTCGATATTATTCCTGATGCAAGACCTCTGTATATGAACATGCGTGGTGATGCTGTCGTTGGCGACAAATATGCAAGCTATATCAACAGCGAAGAAAACTGCATGAAGTTTACTCACACGAAGACTGCTGGTAACTTGTTTGAAAGAAGCTTGCTTGCTGAAGGTTTACTGAACTATCTGGATATCGAAACGCTGTCTGATGCCGGTAGCAGAAAGAATGCAGCTTTGTATGTAGACGAAGTAGCAGCTGCTGTAGATTCTCGTATGCCTCAGTATATGTTTGTTATCAGACCTGATAGCGCAGTTGCTTATACTTGGTGTTCACAACACGGAATCAATTCAACTTGCGAACATTCTGCTCCTTACGAAGGCTATGTAGCAGGTGAATTCCTGGTTAACTTGAATGACTCTATTCACGCTTCTATCAACAAACTGACAGATGCAAGCAAATTCCATAGCGATAACTATACAAGACTTGCTTTCGTAGAAGCTATCCACCAGGGTGATTTCTTGTATGTTCTGAAAGCTCCGTATACAATCGCAAGCATCAGCGCTGCTGATCCTACTACAGAAAAGATGTATGTAGTTCCTACTTATCTGGCTGCTGATCAGGAAGGTATCGTTTACGATAAGATCGCTCTTGACGGTGCACACAACAACGTAGCTTTTGCTATCCGTTATGTAGGTGATACAGAAGAAGACGGCATCATGCTTGAATCTTACGACGTAGCAATGGCTGAAGCTGATAAGTCAGAAGCCGGTATCGGTTCTTTCACTGGTGCTTGGGTTACTTTGAACGGAACAGGTGTTCCTGTATTAGGCAAGTTCCATAATGAAAACGGAAACCACGATACTGACGATTCAGTTGGTGGAGGAAATAGTGCTCCGGTAAAAGACTTTAGCCAGGTTATCAACCAGGCTGCTGTATTCGCTCCGAATGCAACTGAAGGTCCTGCAACAGATACAGAAGAAGTTGAAGTTGCTACTATCAAAGTAATTTCAGGAAATGGTTCTGTTACTGTAATAGGTGCAGAAGGCAAGACAGTTACTATCAGCAACGTCCTTGGCCAGACAATTGCTAACACAGTGGTTACTTCTAACGAAGCTACAATCTCAACTCCTGCAGGTGTAGTATTTGTAGCTGTAGAAGGTGAAGCAGCTGTAAAAGCAATCGTTAAATAAGAAATTATTTATAATCAAATAATTCTAATAGAGTATCACGCAGCGCAATAGCGTTAATTACCCTGTGACAGGTGAACAAGTGGTATTTATTAATACTAAAGTAATGAAATAAAGTTCTTCTGTTCTACCTCTGTGAAGAGTGAAAACAGACAAAAAAAGCAAGCCCCGGGGGATTCGTCTCCTGGGGCTTTGTGTTGTTTAGTCAAAACATTTTGACTAAATTCGCCCGTCCTTATCGAGATACACGTGGAATATTATGAAGAACAAATAGTAAGAGGGGTAAAGGAGGGTGATGAGAACGCTTTCCGGATACTTTATGATAAGTATTATCATCGTCTGTTCTGTATCTCCCGGCAATATCTGCAAGATGAATTTCTGGCTGAAACGATTGTATCGGATGTGTTTTTCCATCTTTGGGAAAATCGTAAAACAATAGATATACAAATCTCTCTGAATGCGTATCTTATACGTATGGTCCGGAATTTTTCCCTGAATTATTTACAGAAGAATTATGTCGGGAGGGAGGTCAGTCTGAATGATATGGATATGACTTCCCCTTTGTTATTTCTTTCGGATGAATATCCGTTGGGGCGTTTGATGGAAAAGGAACTGATGGCTAAAGTACAGGAAGAGATTGAACGCCTGCCGAAAGAAACACGCCAGGTTTTTATTCTCAGTCGCCTGGAAGAATTGAAACATGACGAGATTGCAGCCCGTCTAGGCATTTCGGTCAATACCGTCAAATATCATATTAAACAAGCATTATCAATATTGCGTGATCGTTTAAAAGACTATCTGATAGTGCTTTTGGTCTGCTTTGTGAAATATTTTTGAAAAAAGTGAGTTTTTTCACTACCCCATTTCTCTACTATTCTTGTCTACCTTATAACAACATAGAAAATGAATAAAACGGAACAAATATATTATCCCGATGACCTGATTACCGCTTATTTGAATAATGAGCTGAATAAGGAACAGCGCGTTGAATTGGAACAATGGGTGGCTGCCGACACTGCCCATAAACAATATTTCTATGAAATGACCGAAGTGTGGCTGGCTGCTAACGCCGCTTCGGGGACCCAAGAAGAAAGCAACCGTGCTTTTCAACATTTCCGGGGACGAATCTTCGTATCGCAAAAGAAGAAACGCTTTTCATTGCGTTTTGTCAGAGTGGCGGCGGCAATATTTGCAGGTATCCTGTTGTTGGGAGGAGGTTATTACTGGGGGCATAACCATTTCGATCCATCTTCCTTATATGCGATGCAGACGGTTGAGGTTCCTATAGGATCACGTAGCCGGATCGTTTTGCAGGACGGAACGGTGGTTTGGCTGAACGCGGGAAGTAAATTGAGTTATACAAACGGTTTTTCCCATCAGGACCGCCATGTCCGGCTGGAAGGAGAAGGCTATTTTGAAGTGACTCGCAATGAAAAACTGCCTTTTATTGTGAATACCAGCGATCTCGATGTAAAGGTGCTGGGAACTAAGTTTAGCGTGAAAGCATATACTGACGAAGAAAACATAGAAGTGATATTGGCGGAAGGATCTGTTAATCTGTTGAACATAAAGAACCCGGATGAATCGCTGATCATGAAACCGGAGCAACAGGTTATATATAACAAAGAAACCGGAACAACCGATATACACAAAGTGCCGGCATCATTAGCCGGACATTGGACAACCGGTGCGCACTTCTTTAATGAACAGACCCTGGAACAGATAGTCAGAGAACTGGAAAAGTCATTCGATGTCACCTTTATCTTTAGGAATGAAGAGAAGAAGAAGTTAACCTTTTACGGCGATTTCAGAGTGGATGATTCGTTGGATGACATATTGATGATCATGTCCAGCAGTGGAAAATTCAAGTATAGAAAAACGAATAATATTATAGAGCTCTATTAAAACAAAGTAGTATTAACTAAAAAAGAAAGGAGAATAGATACGGAAATTAGCAATGTGAATAAAAAGCGAATCGGAAAATGTTGGTACCATTTCCCGATTCAGATAGTCATTAAACTTTTTTGTTATTAAAAACAACAATACAAAATTATGGAAAACATTCCTTATGAGAAAATTAGAGCAACATTATTTGCTCATAAAAAAACATTATTTATTACAGGCTTATGTACTGTACTTATAGCAGGTAACGGACAATCTGCTTTTGCGGCACTGCCCCAGGAAAAGAAAATAACCTTGAATGTCCGGAATATTACTGTGAAAGACGCAATAGAAACTGTAAAAAAACAGAGTGGCTATTCTTTTTTCATCGATACGAAAGAGGTACAACTGCACAAACAGATCAGCGTTAATCTGACAGGTAAATCTATTTCTGAAGCATTGGATATTATATTCAGTGATCAACCGGTCAAATATGAGATTAAGGGAAGACATGTCATTGTAACCGGAAAGGACGTATTGGTTCCCCGTGAGAACATGGCAAAAGACGTCCGGATCTCGGGTGTTGTAAAAGATGAGTTGGGGGAACCTGTATCCGGAGCCAATGTAGTCGTGAAAGGACAGGTACTGGGAACTATAACTGATATGGATGGCCGTTATTCTCTGAACGTTCCGGCTAAGTCGGTATTGGTGGTAACATTTATCGGTTATAAGACAAAAGAAGTGCCGGTAGGCAAACAGTCTGTGATAAATGTAACTTTATCAGAAGATGCCGAGTTGCTTGACGAAGTTGTTGTGACGGCTTTGGGTATCAAACGGGAGGAGAAAGCGTTGGGATATTCCGTCCAGAAAGTAGGAGGTGAACGCCTGGCTGCCGTAAAAACAGTAGATGTGGCTACTTCACTGACCGGTAAGATTGCCGGATTGAATGTGAAGAACAGCACGGAATTCGATACGACACCTGATTTGGCTTTGCGTGGGGAAAATCCGCTGTTAGTAATAGATGGAGTTCCTTATGGGAATATGAAGCTACAAGATGTGGCTTCTGATGACATCGAGTCTGTTGACGTATTGAAAGGGGCTACTGCGTCTGCACTTTATGGAGCTCGTGGTTCTTCCGGTGCAATTATGGTGACTACTAAAAGAGGCTCTGAAGATGGCTTGAACATTTCTGTTAACAGCAACACGATGTTCAACGCCGGATATCTGAAATTTCCAAAAGTACAATCGTCCTATAGCGGTGGGCAGGGTGGCAAATATAACCCTACGGATTACGTTTGGGGAGATAAGCTGGATATAGGTCGTACGGCTCTTCAATATGACCCTTATACCTATGAATGGAGTGAGATGCCATTGACTTCAAAAGGTAAAAACAATTTGAAGAATTTTCAGGAAACAGGTTTTGTTACTAATAATAATGTGAGTGTTACACAGAAAGGAAAGTATGGCAGTTTTCGTACATCTCTGACTCATGTTTATAATAAAGGACAGTGGCCGAATACCAAGCTGAATAAAATAACTTATACAGCTTCCGGTAACATGCATTACAAAGGATTCGATCTGGATGCCGGTATTACCTATAATAAACGTTTCTCTCCTAACGGCGAAGATTCCGGTTATGGCGGCAATGGATTAATATACAACCTGCTGGTATGGACCGGTCCCGAATGGGATGTCCGTGATTATAAAAATTACTGGCGGGTGAAAGATGTAGAACAGAACTGGTATAACGAGAGATATTATAATAATCCCTATTATATAGCAAACGAGATTGTCGGTTCCAGCGATTTTGACAAAGTGAATGGGTTTGTCTCCGGTAGTTATAAGATTACACCTTGGTTAAAAGCGATGTTAAGATCCGGATTGGATGCGTATTCAACCCGTAAAGAATGGCGCAACCCGATTGGAGCCTATGGTGCATGGGATAAGAAAGGATATTATGAACTGCAAACGCCGAATGGGTATAGTATCAATACGGACTTTATGTTAATGGCGGATCATAAGTTCGGAAACTTTTCTTTAGACGGTTTTGTCGGGGGGAATATTTACTTTTATCAGGACAATAAACATACCAGCCATACGAAAAATGGGTTGTTGGTTCCAGGCTTTTATTCTTTAAAATCTTCCGTAGATCCGGCTGCGACTTCCTCTTCGGTGGTTAAAAAACAAACGAATAGTTTGTTTGCCAAAATGTCTGTTTCCTGGAAAAGTGCTTTGTTTTTAGATGTGACCGGACGTAACGACTGGTCATCGTCGTTGCCATCCGATACTCGTTCTTATTTTTATCCGTCTGTTGCCGGAAGTGTGGTTTTGTCTGAATTTATTCCAATGCCTTCATGTATTGATTTCTGGAAAGTGAGAGGCTCCTGGACAATGTCGAAAGATGATACAAGCGTGTATGCGACCAACAATACTTATTCAATCTCGACAAATATATGGGATGATGTCACGACTGCTTATTATCCAACAACGATTCGGAATAAATCGGTTAAACCGAGTACTTCAAAATCGTATGAACTGGGTACAATGGTAACTTTCTTCGGTAAACGACTGATTTTAGATGCTGCTTATTATAACAAATATTACTATAACCGGATTGTGAATACAACAATCAGTGCTGCTTCCGGATTCGATAAAACACAAGTGAATTCTAAAGAAGAGTATGTAAGGCGTGGTGTAGAAATACAGGTGAGTGGAGATATCATAAAGAATAGGGATTTGAACTGGAATTCAACTTTCAACTGGGCTTTGGATCGGAAATACTATGCCAAACTCGACCCGGATTTCTCCTCTAAGAAACCTTGGGTGAAGGAGGGAGGTCGTACAGATTATGTAACATACGCTGATTATGAATATGACAAAGATGGTAATATGATTCATGAAGCCGGTTACCCATTAGTCAGTGATTATTCCACCCTTCATGGCTATTCGAATCCTGATTGGATATGGGGATGGGTAAATACGGTCACTTATAAGAATTTTACGTTGAGTTTTACAGTAGACGGGCGTGTTGGGGGGATCGCTTATTCAAATACCAATCAGGCATTATGGAATACCGGAGCGCATATAGAAAGTGATAATCAATGGCGTTATGATGAGGTAGTGAACGGATTAAAGAATTATATAGGTAAAGGAGTTAAGGTTGTATCCGGTACAGTGAAGTATGATTCGGATGGGAATATAACTTTTGATGATCGTGTATTTGCGCCCAATGATGTTCAGGTCTCTTACGAACAGTATATTCGTGAGTATCATTGTAATGCCTATACGGCAAGACCTCAGAATTATTTCAAGCAGACATTTATTAAATTAAGAGATTTGTCACTAACTTATCAGATGCCTCGGACACTTTGTGAAAAAGTCAGATTGAAGGGGGCCTCTATCGGTCTGGTAGGACAGAATTTATTGATTTGGACTAAAGAGTTTAAGTATGCTGATCCGGATGTAGGAAGTGATAATCTGAATGCTCCTTCTACCCGTTTGTTAGGTTTTAATATAAAGTTGGATTTATAATACGGAAAAGACAATGAATAAATATATAAAATTGGCTGTTTGCCTGATTACTGTAGCTTTCTGTTTTACCTCCTGTGGAAATTTTGATGAGATAAATACAGATCCGGATGTGCCAACCCGTGTTACTGCGGCTATGCTGGCTTCCGGGGGAATAAAAAGTATGCTTGGAAGCCCGGGTGCAAAAGATTTTGTTCAAAACAACCTGGCTTGTAAGCATATTGCCTGGGGTGAAAATTCACAGGGCTATCTTTATAATAGTTTTGGACGGAGTGGCCTAAGCGGATACAGTACGATTATCAATATGGAGAAGATGGTGGAACTGGCTCCAGAGCAAGATCAGAGTGCTTATTCCGGTCTCGCTCAGTTTATCAAAGCTTATAAATTGTTTTGGGTATCAATGGATTTAGGGGATATTCCTTATAGCGATGCTCTGAAGGGGGAAGAAGGAAATATGAAACCGAAGTATGATACGCAGAAGGAGGTAATGTTGCATGTGCTTGATGATCTGGATAAATCCTACGCTTTCTTTTGTGAGGCAAAAGATTTCGACGGTGATCCTTTCGTCGGAGGAAGTGTCGAAAGATGGAAAAAGATAGTCAGTGTGTTCCAGCTTCAGGTATTAATGTCGCTGTCGAAGAAAGTTGATGACCCTGATTTAAGAGTGAAGGAGCGTTTCGAGAAAATTGTAAGTTCATCAACTCTGATGACATCGAATGCGGATAATTTCCAATTGGTTTATTCCGATAAAGACGGACAGATTTATCCTTTATATTATACTACTATGTATTGGGATTATCCGATGGTATCTTCTTTTCTCATTGATATGTTGAGAGATACTAAGGATTATCGCTTGTTCTATTATGCAAGACCGGCTGAAAGTAAATTGAAGGCAGGGGTTGCAGCCGATAGCTGGGATGTTTTCGTCGGAACAGATGTTACATTGGATTTTGCATCTCATAAAGACTTATATGTAGCCAAGAATTTTTCCGGCCTGAACTGGCGGTATACTCATACCAGGGAAGGGGAACCGGTTGTCCGTCTGGGATATTCGCAGCAGAATTTCATTTTGGCGGAGGCTGTGGTGAGAGGCTGGATTACAGGAGATGCTTCGACGTATTATAAACAAGGGATAAAAGCCAGCATGGACTTTACAGTAGCGCATACTCCGGATGAGGATACTTATCATCAGGGACGGAAAATGACCCCGGAGGTTATTAACGACTTTCTTGCCCAGTCCTCCATACAGCTGACCGGAGATAAGGAAGGCGATATCGAGAAGATCATTACGCAGCGTTACATCTCGAGCTTTATGCAATACCCCTGGGATGCTTATTTCGAATATCGCAGAACCGGTTATCCGAAGTTGCCGATAAATCCGGCAACCAGCCTGAACACCAATGCAAAGGATAAGATTCCGGTACGCTGGATGTACTCGACA